>Ga0194131_10003752_pt1 | contig 23603 bp, 17 predicted proteins | sample TA2KigO120mmetaG_FD_148631 | JGI IMG/M metagenome (GOLD analysis project Ga0194131, IMG submission 148631) | Freshwater microbial communities from Lake Tanganyika, Tanzania - TA2015053 Kigoma Offshore 120m | ecosystem: Environmental > Aquatic > Freshwater > Lake | place: Tanzania: Lake... | reverse complement strand
TGCGCCTCGATCGCCTGCCGGTCGCGTGCGGCGACGCCGACGCGGCGCGCGTGACGCCGGGGGCGCTCGCCGAAGCGCTGCTGGCGGCGGCCGCCACGAACCGCATCGGCCGCATCGAGCTCGAGTCGTTCGACGGACCGACACCGCCGCCTGACCTCGCGGCGCTCCGCTTCGCGCCGCGCGAACGGTTCGAGTTCCTGCTGCCGCTGGTCGGCGACGAGGCGAGCCGCTTCGCGCGGCTCAAGTCGAGCCATCGGCGCAAGGTGCGCGCGGCCGAGAAGGCGCAGGTCACGGTCGCCGACGAGACCGGTCGCACCGAGCTGACGTTGCTGCGCGCGTTGCAGGGCGGCACGCAGGAGCGGCGGGCCGATCGCGGCGAGGAGATGGAGCTGCTCGATCCGCGCCAGTACGAGCGCCTCGCCGCCACCTTCGTCGCGCGCGGCGGCGGCCGGCTGTTCGTCGGCCGCCTCGCCGGCGAGCCGGTCAGCGCGGTGCTCTGCGGCGTCGAGCGCGACCGCGCCTACTACCTGATGGGCGGCACGACTCCGGCCGGCTTCGCCTGCAACGCGGCGACGCTGGTGCTGTGGCGCGCCGCCTGCCTGCTGGCGGCGACCGGCGTCACCGAGCTCAACCTCGGCGGCGTGCCGCGCGCGGCGGAACAGGACGGCCATGCGCAGCACGGCCTGCTGCGCTTCAAGGACGGCTTCGAGCCGGTGCGGATCGACTGCCGCAGCGGCACCTGGGAGAGCGGGCGATGAGCACGCGCGGCAAGGCGCTGCTGGAATCGACGAAGTGGCGATTGAAGGGCGCCCCGCTCGCGGCCGGCGCGGCCTGGCGTGACGGCGCGGGGCCGCGCGCCGCCGGGCAGCCGAACCAGCACCTCGACGCCACCCTCGGCTGGCTCGAGCACGCGCATGCCGCCACCGGCGGCAACGGCGTCGCCCGCAGCTTCGTGCTGCGCCGCCACCATCGCTACGGCATCACCGGCTGGCTGCCCGCCTACCCCGAGACGACCGGCTACATCATCCCGACCTTCTACGACGCGGCGCGGCAGCTCGCGCGCCCGCAGCTCGCGCTGCAGGCGACCGCGATGGCGGCATGGGAGGCGTCGATCCAGCTCGCGGACGGTGCGGTGCGCGGCGGCACGGTCGCCGATGCGGTGAGCCCTGCGGTGTTCAACACCGGCCAGGTGCTGTTCGGCTGGGTCGCCGCGTTCGAGGAGACGAGGGAAGAGCGATTCCGCGAGGCGGCGCGGCGCGCCGCCGGCTGGCTGGTCGACCACCTCGACGCCGACGGCTGCTGGCGGCGCGGCGCATCGCAATTCGCCGCCGCCGGCGGCCACGTCTACAACGCGCGCGCAGCATGGGGACTGGCGCGCTTCGCCGAGCTCGCCGACGATGGCGCCGCGCGCAGCGCCGCCGCTCGCGCCGCCGACTTCGCCTGCCGCAACCAGCAAGGCAACGGCTGGTATGCCGACAACTGTCTCTCCGACCCGCAGCATCCGCTGACGCACACCATCGCCTATGCCGCACAGGGCGTGCTGGAGATCGGCGTGCTGCAGCGCGAGGAGCGCTTCATCGCGGCGGCGCGCCGGACCGCGCAGGGCGCCCTCGCGGCGTTGCGCGACGACGGCTTCCTGCCGGGCCGGCTCGATCGCGACTGGCACCCGGCCGTCGACTGGTCATGCGTCACCGGGCAGGCGCAGATGGCGCTGGTGTGGGACCGGCTCGCGCGACTCGACGGCAACCGCGACTTCGCTGCGGCGGCGGAGCGCTCGCTCCAGTTCGCGTTGCGGACGCAGGACCTCGCCAGCGCCGATCCCGGCATCCGCGGCGGCGTGCCCGGCTCGTTCCCGATCTGGGGTGGCTACGGCAGCTACGAGTACCTGAACTGGGCGGCGAAGTTCCTCGCCGATGCCCTGCTCGGCCGGCACGCGAACGCCCCCGGCGGCATCCGCGGCTGAATCAGTGGTGGCCGGCTTCGCTCGGCCACGCGCTGCGCGCGCACGCGCAGCGGCGGGTGCGGGCCAGCCGTTCGCTCAGACGTTGGCTTCCTTCGGATCGTCGCCGATCAGCAGGGCCATCCGCACCAGTTCGGCCAGCGACCCGGCGTCCATCTTCTTCATCACGTTGGCGCGGTGCACCTCGACCGTCTTCGGGCTGAGATTCAGCGCCGCCCCGACCAGCTTGTTCGGCCGCCCCTGCACCACGAGGTCCATCACCTGCCGCTCGCGCGGCGTCAGCGTGACGCGGCGCCGGCGCACTTCCTCGCGCGTCATGCGCGTCTGCCGACGCCGCAGGTCCTCGGCCACAGCCGCCTCGATCCGATCGATCAGGATCTGGCCGCTGAACGGCTTCTCGATGAAATCGAAGGCGCCCTGCCGCATCGCCTGCACCGCGACCGGCACGTCGCCGTATCCGGTCACGATCAGGATCGGCAGCGCGATCGCGTCGGTGGCGAGGCGCTCCTGCAGCGCGAGCCCGCTCATGCCGGGCATCCGCACGTCGAGCACGAGGCAGCCGGCACGGTCGCACCGATAGGACTCGAGGAACTCGCTCGCCGACGTGAAGGTCTCGACCTGGAGGCCGGTCGTCTCGAGCAGCTTGCGGATGAGGCGCAGCAGCGCCGGGTCGTCGTCGACGACGAAGACGGTCGGGTCCGGCAGCGGCGTGGGGGCGGCAGGCATCATCGTGGGATCGGTCGCACCCGACGGCTCGTTCGCTTGACCTGCGGGTTCGACCGCGGACGATCCCGCTCTGTTTCCGCCGCCTTCGAGCGGCGTCAACTCACGCGAGCTCATTTCCGCACCTCCCTTGGGTCGCGCAGCGCAACCGTTGCAGATGAAAGCGTATCGGCACGGTCGCGCGATGCGAAGACGCAGGGCCCGCGCCGCTCGTGCGCGCAGCCCTCATCACGACGCGCGTGGTCGGCGCGCGAACTGCAGCCGACCAAGGGCCCCCCGGGGGCGCTTTCGGTGCGCTGACTCAGCCGAGCAGCCGCTCCACCAGCGCGCGCGGCCCCTCGAACGCCGTGCGCGCGAGGTAGTGCTGCACGCCGCGAATCCCGCCGAGTTCCTCGCCGCCACCGGCGCGCCCGGGCCCGCCATGGATGAGGTCGGGCAGGACCATCCCGGCCGGCAGCGTGATGCCCTCGCTCTTGCTGTCGACGAGACAGACGCGGCCGACCCAGGGGGCAATCCCCTTCGCCACCTGCGCGCCCCACTCGCGCTCGTCGCTGAACACGGTGGTCACCAGCATCCCGCCGCCGCGACGGACCAGCGCGATGGCGTCGGCGGCGGCACCGGAGTACGGGACCACCGTCGTCACCGGACCGAAGATCTCGTCGCGGTGCGCCTCGGCGACAGCCGTCTCGCCGCGCGCGACAAAGACCATCGGCCCGCAGAAGAAGCCCTTCCCGGCGGGCACGTCGATCAGCTTCTCCGGCCGCTCGACGCCGAACGCGACTTCGGCGTGCTTGCGCATCCGCGCGCAGCCGGCGTGCACGTCATCGCGCTGCTGGCGCGTCGCGAGCGGACCGACTTCGACTTCGCGATTCGCCGGATTGCCCACGCGCACCGCGCCGAGGCGGTCAGAGAGCTCCTCGAGCAGCGGCGCCACCAGTGCCTCCGGCACGATCACCCGCCGCGTCGCCGTGCACTTCTGGCCGCTCTTCTCGGTCATTTCGCGCACGACGTCGCGCAGCAGTGTCTGCCACGCCGAGCTGCCCGGCTCGACCCCGCCGCCCACCACCGCGGCGTTCAGGCTGTCGGCCTCGACGTTGACGCGCACGCCGTGCTTCAGCAGCGCCGGCAGCGAGCGCACCGTCGTGCCGGTGCCGCTCGACCCGGTGAAGGCGACCACGTCCTGCGGCCCGAGCGCCTCGAGCAGCGGCGTGACGCCGCCGAGCAGCTGCTGGAACGCGCCGGCCGGCAACACGTTCGCGGCGACCAGCAGCTCGCACAGCTTCGCCGCGGTCCACGCCGTCGCCGTCGCCGGCTTGTTGATGACCGGCATGCCGGCCAGCAGCGCGGTCGCCGCCTTCTCGGCGAAACCCCACGCCGGGAAGTTGAAGGCGTTGATGAAGACCGCGACCCCTTCGCGCGCCGACCAGAGGTGGCGGCCGGCCAGCTTGGCGCCGCGGCCGATCATCACGGTCTCGCCGTCGGCGAGCTCGCGCGCGTCGCCGAGCTTCTTGCCGAGCTCGGCATACGCCTGCAACGTGCCCGCCGCGCCGTCGATGTCGAACTTGCCGCCGCCCCGCGTCGTGCCGCCGTTCGCGACCGACGTCTCGATCAGCGCGTCACGCTGATCGGCGATCACGGCCGCCAGCTTGCCGAGCAGCTCGCCGCGCTGCGCGAACGTCAGCGCGCGGAGCGCCGGCCCACCCTGCTCGCGCGCGAATCGGAGCGTCGCCGCGAGGTCGACGCCGCCGCAGCTCGCCTGCGCCACGACCTCCTCGGTCGCCGGGTTCAGCAGCGGGACGAGGTCGCCCTTGCCGGCCTGGAACGCGCCGCAGGTGTAGCTCGTGAGCGTCAGCATCGGTGGCTCCGGGAGCGAAAACGGGCCGGGGAGTCTAGCCCGTCCTGTTCATGAGCCCCTACTCCGGCTCGGTCGGTCGGCGCATGCCATCGTCGGAACACCGCGTTCATTCTTCAGCGAGTCGATTGACCCTGTACCGCTTCTCAGTCCAGCGATCCTGAGACATCCCGCGGAAGCGGAATCGCCTTCGCCAACTCCGCGCTGACCTGAAAGAGACCAAGACCCGCTGCGCAGGAGGTGCGTGACGAATGACGTCCCTTCACACGCTTCGCGATCGGAGCCGACTCGCGCCAACTGCGCGGTCGGGTCGCGACACCCCATGGTCGGCGGGATGCCTGGCGAAGCCGCGCTCCCTGCCGCCCCCCTTCACCCTCCGGATACCACGACCATGTCCGATCGAGACGAAGCCTCTCTCACCGCCGCTTCGGCGGCAGCGCCCCCCGCTCGCGGCACCGTGCCGATCGCCCCGCCGCGCACCATGTCGCGCCACTCGAGCACCACGCCGTCGCAGAGTCCGCGACTTCACGTTCGCGGACGACGCATGAAGCCGAACACGGCCGGCTTCGTCCTCGCGGCATCGCTGTTCGCCGCTCTGCCGCTTCATGCCCAGTCTCCGTCGCCCGGTGCGAACGGCACGGTCGCGATCGTCGAGTCCTTGGCCGGCAATGGCGACCAGCTCTCCGTCTTCTTCCCGGGACTCATCCCGCCCGGGACCCTGATCACGAACCCGACGGGAGCGTGCCCGGGCGCCCCCGGCAAGTTCTGCCTCGTCATGAAGAACAAGATCGCGAATTGTCAGCAGCGTCGCGTGCAGCAGTGTCCCAAGGAAGCGGACATCGCCGTCCTCACCGATTCGGTGTTCGGTGGTGGCCTGCCGATCTACTTCGTGCTCTCCGACGACCGTGCCGGGAACTCGGGCGACGTCTACGCGTCGGCGGTGAACGCCGGCGGGAATACGCTCGTGACCCGCGTCGCGACGCGATCGGCGACTTCTACGGTGACCCCGAGCGCTGTCGGGGCGTACTCGACCGCGTCGGTCCTCACGAACGACACGCGCTCGCCGTTCTGCACCCGCATGTCGATCGATCCGATCACGAACTCGCTCTTGATTCCGTTGCGCACCCGCATCGACGTCGTCGATCCGGCGAGCATGGCGTCGGTCTTCGCATTCGAACTCTCGACGCTCCCGGCGCTCGCCACCCAAGCCGGCACCTTCGGTCCGGAGTGGGTCGGCGCGAATGACCTGCCCCCGATCGTTGTACCGCACCTCAAGTTGTACTCCCCGGGACGAGTGACGGCAGCGGGGCCCGGAGGAGCGGAGCGACACCGACGTGGACACCGGCCAGGCCGCGCCCCCCCTTCTCGACCTTCAGCTCGTAGGACGCCGTGCCGGAGCGCAGCGCCTCGCCGCACTCCTGCCAGCGCTCGGGGTGGACGGTCCAATCCTCGGGCGGTGGCGCGAGCCATGGCCGCCGTTCGGCCGCAACCGGCGCCTGGCCGAGCTCGACCAGCGCCGCATTCATCGCTTCCCAGTCGCCGCGGAGCAGCGCGTCCTGCGCCAGCCCGCGCAACGCCTGCTGCCACGGCGGCGTCCCCTTCTCCGCGGTCGCCTGCGCGACGCGCAGCGCGCGATCGATCACCGCGAAGTTCGCCTGCGGGTCCTCTTTCGGCTGGTAGCCGATGCGATTCGCCGACACGAGCACCGTCGCGTGGAGCATCCCGCGCAGGTAGCCGGCGAGCTGCAGCGCCAGCTCCGCGGTCGGTTCCGCGTCGAGCCGCGCCTGCCAGCGTTCCGCCACCTCGCGACGCAACGCGAGCGCACGGACCGGATCGAGCTCGGCCGCGGCCTTCGACACCCACGCGCCGACGTGCGGATCGAACGGCGCTGCTTCGATCTGCCCCGCCCAGAAGGTGAGCGGATCGCTGCGACCGGAACGCTCTTCCATCCGTGCCAGCACGGCGAGCGCCCGCGCGCGCAGGCCGGGCGCCGCGTCCTTCGTCCACGGCCGCACGAAGTCGGGCAGATCGGCGCCCGTCTCGCCGAGCATCGTGATCGCGAGACCGCGCAGATCGAGATCGTTGCGTTCGTCCGCGATGAATCCGCAGAGCGCCGCCGCCCCCGTCTCGCCCAGTTCGCCGAGTTTCCAGATCGCCGAACGGCGCGGATGATCCCCTTCACCCGGATCGGCCGCGATCTTCGCGAGGACCGGCGCCAGCTCCGCCGCCGCCACCGGCGCTTCGACTTCGGTTCGCTCCTGCAGCGCGCAGGCCCACGCGGCAAGCCACAACGACGTCCGACCCATGCTGGCCACTCCTCGACGAGCGAGCGCGAAACGCGGGCGGCGCGACGCCCCGGAACGCGAGAGCGCGTGACGATTCTCCCCCACACGGCACGCCGGCGGCTATGGCGCCGGCGAACCTGGGGGTAACCGCGCGTTCGTCGCGTCAGCGCTTCACCATGCAGTTCCAGACGCGGGCGTTCCGGACCCTGGAGGTCCACGGGTCGTCGTCGGGAAGGCCGCCGAATCGCGTCGGCGCACCCGGTTTCCGCAGCTACTCTCCGGCGTTCATGTGCCATCGCCTGCCTGGACCACACTTCGCGCGTCGGCGTCAGTTCGGCGTGTCGCTGGCCGTCACGCCACTGGCCGCCGCACTCTTCGCCGCACCGGCAGCCGCGCAGGTGGCGCTCGATCCGGGCCATCCGATCCCGGTCGACAAGGGGTTGCCGGCGGAGTGGTGGGAAGCGCTGACGGCGCGCGGTTCGCCCACCGTGCTGCGCGGTTGGGACGAGCTGCGCTACGTCGGAATGCCGGTCGGCGGCATCGGCTGCGGCACCGTCTATCTGGGCGGCGATGGGCGGCTGTGGTGCTTCGACATCTTCAACGCCCGCCATGAGGGCGTGGTCCCGAACATCCTCGAAGACGCCGCGCTCACCGACCCGTTCGGCGGCCGCGTCCGCGAGCGCGACGGCGCCAACTTCGTCCGGCCACCCGAACAGACCTCGCCGTGGGACATCGAGCTGCGCTTCGCGCTGACCGTCGATGACGCGGCGCCGCGACCGCTCGACCGCAGCGGCTGGCGCGACGTCGAGTTCGAGTGGCGCTGGCCGATCGGGATCGTGCGCTACTCCGATCCGGCGGTGCCGGTGCGCGTGACGCTCGAGGCGTTCGCGCCGCTCATCCCGCTCGACACGGCGCGAGCGACGCAGCCGGCGACGATCCTGCGCTACTCGATCGCGGCGACCGACGGCAAGCGCCACGCGGTCGCGATCGGGGCGACGATGCGCCATCCGGTGCTGCGCGGCGCCGGCGGCCTGGGAGGCTTCGAGCGCAACGTGGTGCCGGTGGACGGGCTCTCTGATCCGGCGGTCGGCGTGCTCTGGAACGCGCATCTGCTGGAGACGCCGAACCAGTCGCGCCCCGATCACGCGATCGCCGACTTCGAGTCGGAGCAGTGGCCCGCCGGCTGGACGGCGGAGGGCGACTGCTTCGCACGCGGCCCGTTCCCGTGGGCGGAGCGGGCGAGCTACCACGACGTGCGCGGCCACGGCGACGCGCGCTACCTCACTTCGCATGACACGCGCGGCGGCGGCTCGTGCGCAGAGGTCGACGATTTGACGGGCACGCTCCTGAGCGCGCCGATCACGCTCGATCGGCCGTTCCTCAACTTGAAGGTCGCCGGCGGCGCGCGGCCCGACGCGGTCTACCTCGCGGTGGCGGTCGACGGCCAGGAGGTCGCGCGCATCGCCGGCCACAGCGGCAACGACCTGCGGCCGGCGACGCTCGACCTGCGCGCGTGGGAAGGGAAGCAGGCGCAGTTCCGCTTCGTCGACGCCGCGAAAGGTGGCTGGGGCAACCTCACGCTCGATGACCTGGTGCTGAGCGATCGGCCGGCCGCGCTCGCCGCGCTCGAGCAGCGGCCCGACTGGGGCTCGATGGCGCTCGTCGCGACCTCGGGTCGCGGTCAGCTCGCCAACCGCAGCGGCCACGCTGCTCGTGAAGAGGCGACGCTCTCCGTGACGGGGAACGCCGCTGCGGTGACCGCCGAGTTTCCGTTCGTCCTCGCCTGGCACTTCCCGAACGTCGCCGACTCGGTCGTCGCGATCCCCGGCATCGCACCCGCCGATCGCGTGCGCGCCTACGCTGATCGCTTCGCCGACGCCGGCGCCGTCGCCCGCGCAGTGGCCGCCGATCTCGACGAGACGACGCGGCGCGTGCGCGCGTGGTGCGCCGACTGGTACGACGGCACGCTGCCGCGCTGGCTGCTCGAGCGGACGATCGCGCCCGCGACCACGCTGCAGACCTCGACCTTCCACCTCTTCCGCGGCGGCCACGCCTGGGCTTGGGAGGGGATCGGCGCCTGCGAAGGGACCTGCACCCACGTCTGGCACTACGCGCAATCGGCGGCGTTCCTCTTCCCCGACCTCGAGCGCGACCTGCGCGAGCGCACCGACTTCGGCATCGCGTTCCGCGCCGACGGCATGGTCGACCATCGCGGCGGGCTCGGCGGCGGCGAGGCGATCGACGGCCAGGCCGGCATCGTGCTGCGCACCTGGCGCGAGCATCGCCAGAGCGCGGATGACCGCTTCCTGCGCCGCAACTGGCCGCGCTGCCGCCAGGCGATGGAGTGGCTGATCGGCGTCGATGCGCGCGACGGCGCCGAGGATGGACTCCTCGCTGGCTCGCAGCCCAACACGCTCGATGCCGCGTGGTTCGGCGCGATCCCGGCGCTCTGCTCGCTCCACCTGGCGGCGCTGCAGGCGGCGGCGGCGATGGCAGATGAGATCGGCGAGAGCGGCGATGCGGAGGCGGCCGCCTTCGCGGCGCGCTGCCGGGCGATCGCGGAGCGCGGGCGTGCGACCTTCGCGACGCTCTTCGACCGCGAGCGCGGCTGGTTCGTCCAGCGCGAGGATCCGGCGCACCTCGACGCGATCGGCACCGGACTCGGTTGCCACATCGATCAGCTGCTTGGCGATGGCTGGGCGCGGGTGGCAGCGCTCGACCCGATCGTCGAACCGACGCTGGCACGCACCGCCTTGATGAGCCTCTTCGATCGCAACTTCGCTCCCGACATGGGCGCGGTGCGCGCATCGCTTTCGCAGCCGCAGTTGCGCGGTCGTCCCTACGCGCTGGCCGGCCACAAGGGACTCGTGATGTGCACGTGGCCGTTCGGCGGGCGTCGGTCGGACTGGGAGCGCCACTGGCAGTTCGGCTACTTCCAGGAGTGCATGACCGGTTTCGAGCACTTCGCCGCGGCGACGATGATCGCGCAGCGCGATGCCGAGCTCCTGCGACGCGGCCTCGCCGTCGAGCGCGCGATCCACGAGCGCTACGCCGCGCGCGAGCGCAACCCCTTCAACGAGGTCGAGTGCTCCGACCACTACGCGCGCGCCATGGCGAGCCACGCAGTCTTCCTCGCCGTCTGCGGTTTCGACTACCACGGGCCGCGCGGCCACCTCGCCTTCGCGCCGCAGATCCGGCCGGAGGCGTTCCGCGCCGCCTTCACCGCCGCGGAGGGCTTCGGCACGCTCGACCAGCGGCGCAACTCGAACCAGCAGGTCGCGACGATCCGCGTGAGCGACGGGCGGCTCGTGTTGCGGACGATCGGCCTCGAAGTCGCGCCGGGGATGCGGGCGCGATCGGCGAGCGTCGCGTTGGCGGGCCGGAGTGCCGAGCGCGGCCTCGCGGCGACGAGCGCGCGCTTCGTGCAGGATGGCGCACGAGTGACCGTCGCGCTGCCGAGGCCGCTCACGCCCGAACGAGAGGAACAACTCGAGGTCCGACTCGAACTCGAGGCGGGCACGGAAGGCAAGGGAGGCGGACGATGATGCGACGGGCGGCTTCGATCGTGGGCGGCGCGCTGCTGCTCCTCGGTTGTCGTGGACCGGGACGCGACGGCGGCCTCGCGCGCGAGCTCGCGCGCCTCGGCCATCGCAACGTGATCGCGGTGGTCGACTCGGCCTATCCGGCGCAGGTGGCGCCCGGCATCGACGTCCGCGTGGTCGGCGGCGACCACATCGCCATCCTCGAACGAGTCGTGGCCGCCATCCGCGACGCGAAACATGTCCGCGCCAAGGTGCTGCTCGACGCCGAGCTTGCGGCCGTCACCGAGGCGATGGCCCCCGGCATCGACGCCTACCGCACCGCGCTGACCGCCGCGCTGCGCGACCTGCCGATCACCCGCCTGCCCCACGAGCAGGTGATCCGCACCCTCGACGACACCGCCAAGAGCTTCACCGTCCTCATCCTCAAGACCGACCTCACCCTCCCCTACACCTCCGTCTTCCTCGAACTCGACTGCGGCTACTGGGACGGCGAGCGCGAAGCAGCGCTTAGAGCGGCGATCGCGGCGGGGAAGTGAGCGGGCGGGGGCGAACGGCCCCGCCGCGATCGGCGCAGTCCGCGTCGCGCTCGCGCCGCTCACCCTTCGCGAGGGTCGGTCAGCCACGGATCCTGCGGCACGTCGTGCTCGATCAGGAGGGTCGCGATCGCTTCGCGCTGCGCGCGCGACTCGCAGGTGACGGTGATGCGCTCGCCCGGCAGGTCGGGAGCGCGGGCGAACTCGATGACGACGTCCTCTTCGCCGGCGCGTCGCCAGCCGCGAGCCAGGGACCACGGCAGGAAGCGGCGGCGGCCGCGCGCGCCGAGTTCGAGCGCCTTTTGCCACACCCCCAACGTCCCGCGCGCCTCGCGCCAGGCAAGGTGCGCGAAGTAGAGCCCGGCGGGCAGCAGGCAAAAGAGGCTCGCCACGAACAGCGTGCGGCCAGGGCCGGCGTCGCCGCGTTCCTGCCGCGAGAGCCAGCCCCACGGCCGCTCGGCGGTGGCCAGATGATGCGCCACCGAACCACCGCCGACCGCCAGCAGCCCCACCGCGATCAACAGCAGCGAAAGCCCATGCCGCAACGAGCCGCCGAGCTGGAAGAGCCGCTCGCCGAGGCGACTCGCTGGCGGCGGGCCGGCGCGCCACGACTGCGCGGAGCGGTCGCTGGATGCGTCCGCCCCGCGCGCGTCGCCGTCGACCGCCGCCACGGCGCCCGTTGTCTCAGTAGCGGTACCACTCGGTCTTGTACGGCCCCTCGACCGGCACGCCGAGGTAGTCCGACTGCTCCCTGGTGAGCTTGCTCAGCTTGACGCCGAGCTTCTCGAGGTGCAGCCGCGCCACCTCTTCGTCGAGCTGCTTCGGCAGCTTGTGGACCCCCACCGCCAGCTTCGGCTCACCCTTCCACAGCGCGAGCTGCGCCATCACCTGGTTGGTGAAGCTGTTCGACATCACGAAGCTCGGATGGCCGGTGGCGCAGCCGAGGTTCATCAGGCGGCCGCGCGCCAGCAGGATCAGGCTCTTCCCGTCCTTCAGGAAGAAGCGGTCGACCTGCGGCTTGATCTCGTCCTCGCGCGCGCAGTTCTGCTGGAGCCACTTGACGTCGATCTCGAGGTCGAAGTGGCCGATGTTGCAGACGATCGAGTTGTCCTTCATCCGCTGCAGGTGGGCGCCGGTGATCACGCCCTTGCAGCCGGTCGCCGTCACGAAGATGTCGCCGCGCGGGGCGGCGTCTTCCATCGTCGTCACCTCGAAGCCCTCCATCGCCGCCTGCAGCGCGCAGATCGGATCGACCTCGGTGACCAGGACGCGCGCCCCGAAGCCGCGCATCGACTGCGCGCAGCCCTTGCCGACGTCGCCGTAGCCGGCGACGACCACGACCTTGCCCGCGACCATCACTCCGGTCGCGCGCTTCAGCCCGTCCGCCAGCGATTCGCGGCAGCCGTAGAGGTTGTCGAACTTGCTCTTCGTGACCGAGTCGTTGACGTTGATCGCCGGCAGCCGGAGCTGCCCCTTCTCGTGCGCCTGGTAGAGACGGTGGACGCCGGTCGTGGTCTCCTCGCTGAGGCCGCGGATCTCGGCCAGCAGCTGCGGGTGCTTCTGGTGCACCAGCCAGGTGAGGTCGCCGCCGTCATCGAGCAGCAGGTTCGGGCCCTTGCCGCCCGGGAACTTCAGCGACTGCTCGATGCACCAGTCGTACTCCGCCTCGGTCTCGCCCTTCCAGGCGAACACCGCGACTCCCTTCGCCGCCACCGCCGCCGCCGCGTGGTCCTCGGTCGAGTAGATGTTGCAGCTGCTCCAGCGCACCTCGGCGCCGAGCTCGGTGAGCGTCTCGATCAGGATCGCCGTCTCCACCGTCATGTGGAGGCAGCCGGCGATGCGCGCACCGGCGAGCGGCTTGCTCTTGCCGTGCTTCTGGCGCAGCGCCATCAGCCCCGGCATCTCGGGTTCCGAGATCTCGATCTCCTTGCGGCCGGCGGCGGCGAGGCCGATGTCCTTCACCTTGAAATCGGCGGTCTTCGGGTCGAGCAGCACGGGGTTCATCGGACGGATCCTCCAGGTCACGGGTGGCGCGCCGGCACGGCGCCACGCTGGCGCGCCGCATCGGTCGACGGATCGAGCGCCGCGTTCCGCGGCACCCGCGCTTCGAGCAGGAACAGGGGGAGTTCGGCCCGCTTGCCGGCCGGTCCCAGCACGACATGGCGATCCTCGATCGCCTCGATCGCGAGGTCGACGAAGCCGGCCTTCTCGGCGCGGCTCCTCAGGTCGACCGGGTCGAGACCGAGCTTCAGGTCGGCGAAGCTGTCGGCCATCCACGCCTCCTTGTGCGGCAGGAGGTCGGTCAGCACGAGGCGGCCGCCCGGCTTGAGCGCGCGGCGCATCTCGCGCAGCGCCGCGAAGACGTCGGGGACGTGGTGCAGCACCAGGCTGGCGAAGACCGCATCGACCTCGCCGTCGGCGAGCGGCAGGCGGTCGAGCTCGCCCTGGCGGAATTCGACAGTCGCGGCATGCGGCGCGAGGTTCTCCCGCGCCCGTGCCAGCATCGCGGCGGAGTGGTCGATGGCGATCACCCGCGCCGCGACCCGCACCAGCACGCGCGACAGGTAGCCGGTGCCGCAACCGACGTCGGCCAGCACGAGACCCGGCGCGACCAGGCTCTGCAGCGCGCGCCAGCGCACCAGCCCGTGCGCGAACGAGCTGCCGACCGCGTCCCACTCCGGCGCGACCCGATCGAAGAACGCCCGGCTCCGGCGCCGCCGTTCCTCGAGCACCTGCGCCAGACGGATGAGGTCGTCGCCGCGCCCCTCGACCGTCGGCAGGCGCGATTCGATCGCCGCCCAGAGGTCGTCCGGCAGACCGCCACCGCGAGCGAGCTTCACCAGGACATGCGCACCCTCGCGGCGTTCGTCGAGCAGGCCGCTCTCGCGCAGCACCTTGAGGTGATTGCTGACCCGCGACTGCGACATGGCGACGGCGCGCGCCAGCTCGCCGACCTGCAATTCCTCCTGCGCCAGCAGGCCGAGCAGGCGCAGCCGGGTCGGGTCGGCGAGGAGCTTGAGCAGGCTTTGGAGCGGGGCGGCCATGACGCAGGACATCATGACTTCATGAGTCGATGATGCAACCACCGGCACGGATGATCGAAAACCGAACTATCGAGGCCCTTTTGATTCCGCATGCTTTCCGAACCATGCGATCGCCGCCTCCACCGCTCCGGCAATCGCCCCGCGATCGCGATAGAGGTGCCCCTCGGTCGGCTCCGAGCGCAACTCGCAGATCCCTCCGGCCGCCGCGACGGCGCGTTGCAACGCAACGCTCTGCGCATGCGGCACCCGCCGATCGCGCTGACCGTGCAGGAGCAGCAGCGGCGTCGTGATCTGCGCGGCGTGGGTGAGCGGCGACCGGTCGCGCCAGAGCGCCCCGTCGCCGTCGCGCCGGCCGAGCCCGATCTCCGCCAGCCGCGGCAGGTCGCTCTGCTCGAAGTAGCTCGGCCAGTCGCTGACGGCGGCGGCGGCGACCGCGGCGGCGAAGCGGTCGCTGCGCGTCAGCATCAGCTCGACCTGGAAGCCGCCGTAGCTGTGGCCTTGCAGGAAGAGCCGCCGCGGGTCGGCGCTGCCGCGAACCACCAGCAGATCGAGCGCACGATCGAGGTCGACCAGTTCCGCGCCGCCGAAGTCGCCCTCGTTGGCGCGCTCGAAGTCGAGGTCGTAGCCGGCCGAGCCGCGCAGATTGGGCAGGAAGACGGCATAGCCGGCGGCGGCGAAGGCGTGCGCGTAGCCGTCGTTGAAGCGGGCGGTGTGGCGCCCGGCGCTGCCGCCGTGCAGGACGCTGACGGTTGGCCACGGCGCGGGCCGCGCCAGCGGCGTCAGCAGCAGCCCTTCGAGCGCCAGTCCATCGCTCCCGCGCCAGTTCACCACTTCCGCGGCGACGCCGAGCCGATCGGCGAGGGCCTCGTTCGGCGCGTGGAGCGTGCGGGCGTGCCAGTCACGGACATCGCCGACGACGATCCGCTCCGGTTCGGTCGGCGTCGATTCGACCGCGACGAAGGTCCCGCTCGGCGCGACGCGCAACCGCTGCCACGAACGCAGCCCGTCGGTGGCGAAGCCGGCCGGCGGCACGCCGCGCAGCCCCGCCTTCGGCGCCACCCGGATCACGTGGTCGGCGAGCCCGTCCTGGGTGACGGTGGCGAGCTGACCATCGGGCAGGAAGTGGAGCGACTCAGCGAACCCGTTCACGCCGTCGCCCAGCGTGAATCCGCGCTCGCGCGTCAGGTTGCGCATGAAACCGTTGCCGAGATCGAACCAGCAGAGATCGCGCTTGGCTGCGCCGAGCAGCGTCGGCGCCGAGCGCAGCGCGCAGGCGAGGGTGCGCCCGTCGGCCGCGAACTGCGGTCGATCGACGCTCGAACGACCGTCGGTGACGCAGCGCATCTCGCCGGTGGCGACCTCGACGACGAAGAGATCGAGCGGCTCCCCCTCCGCCGCCCGGGTCGGCTGGTGGGTGCCGGTCGCCGCCAGCCAGCGGCCGTCCGCCGACAGCGCCGCTTCGCGCACCGTGAGGCCGCCGAGGCGGAGCAGTTCGTCGCCGAGTTCCTGCGTGAGCGGATCGGCGCGTCGCAGCACCGCCTCGCGCACGCCGACTCCGGGCTCGCTGCGCAGCACCAGCAGCTCATCGCGCGCGTCGACCCGCCGCCAGAAGAGGTCGAACGCCTCGCCCGTCTGGTCGGGGAACAGCGCCGGACGTGCCGCCTGTCCAGGGGGCATCCACCAGACCTCGGCGATCGGCGGGGAGCGCACGAGGAAGGCCGCCGTTCCGTCGCGCGCCCACTCGACCGGCAGCAGCGCCTCGTTGGGGAGCAGCGGCGAGCGCGCCATCCGCAGTTCCGCCGGAGCAGCCGCGTCCGCAGCGAGCGCTTCCGCAGCAAGCGCCGCCGCCGGACTCGCCGGCAGCGCGATCAGCTCGAGTTCAGTCGGGCGGCGACCATGGACCAGGAACGCCAGGACCATCGCTCCATCGGGACGGATCGCCACGTCGCGTACGTAGGTGCGCCCGAGCAGTTCGCCGATGGTGGGCAGCGACGTCGCCGGCGGGTCGTTGCCGACGGCCCTGGCGGACGGCAAGAACTGCGCCAGCAGGAGGACCACCGCACGCCGTGCGTCGCTCATCGTCGCTCCGCTGCCGGCGCGCCGCTCCCGCGACTTGCGCCTCGCCTCGCGGCGCCACAACCTAGCAGGACGCTTGCGCCGCGGCGCGATGGAGGATCCGTGCGGACGACCGTACAGGTGGGAGACGGCGAATCGTTGGTGGGCGACGTGACGCCGGCGGCGCCTGGCGCGCCGATGGCTCTCTACCTCCATGGCCTCGGCTCCCATCGCCATGGCGAGAAGGCGACCTTCCTCGCCGCTGAGTTCGCGGCGCGCGGATTCGGCTTCGCCCGTTTCGACTTCCGCGGTCACGGCGAGTCGAGCGGTGCGTTCGAGCGGCTCTCGCTGTCGCGACTGCTCGAGGATGTCGCAGCGATCACCATGCACCTCGCGGCGGGCGCCGGCGCGCCCCCACCCCGTGCGCTGCTGCTGATCGGCGCCTCGCTCGGCGGGCTGGTGGCGGCGTGGCACGCGCTGCTCCAACCGATTGCGCCCGTGCCCATCGCCGGACAGGTGCTGATCGCGCCCGCTTTCCGTCTGCTCGAGCGTTACCTCGAACAGGTCGGCCCCAAGGGGCGCCAGCGCTGGGAGCGCGACGGGAGCTGCCGTTTCACCGGACCGTGGTTCACCTTCGAGCTCGGCTGGGCCGCCGTGCTGGACGCTCGGCGCTATCCGCACGCGCGGCTGCTGGCCGAGTCGCGCGTGCCGACGCTGCTGTTCCACGGCGACGCCGACGCAACCTCTCCGCTCGCCGAAAGTCGCCGCTTCGCCGCAGAATGCGCAGCACCGACCCGACTCGACGTCGTCGCGGGCGGTGATCACCGGCTCACCGCGCACAAGGAACGGCTGCGCGACGCGATCGTTCGCTTCGCCGAGAGGGACTGCCGATGGCCTTGATCCGGTTCGCCGTGCCGCTGCTGCTCCTGCCGCTGGCGCTGGTTCGCGACGGCGAGATCCCGCCGTTGCCCCGGGACACGCTGAGCGACGCGCAGCTCGAGGGCAGGAGCGCGCTTGGCCTGCCCGACGCGGTGCCGGGCATCGACCTGACGGCCGCGGGGCTGGCGAAGGCGCAGCTCGGCCGCGCGCTCTTCTTCGATCCGATCCTGTCGCAGGATCGCACGGTCAGCTGCGCCTCCTGCCACGATCCCGCCCAGGCCTTCGCCAGCAACGACGTGCGCCCGCTCGGCGTCGGCGGCAATCGCTGCGACCGCAACTCACCGCCACTGTTCAACCGCGCGTTCGGGACGAGCCACTTCTGGGACGGTCGCGCCGCCACGCTCGAGCAGCAGGTCCTGATGCCGATCGAGCATCCGCACGAGATGGGGCTGCCGCTCGACGAGGCGGTGGCGCGGCTGGCCGCTGACGGCGGCTACGCGCCCCGCTTCGCCGCGACGTTCGGCGCGCCGCCGGACAAGGACCAGCTGGCGGCGGCGCTGGCCGAGTTCGTGCGGCGCCTCGTCGTGGCCGACTCGCCGATCGACCGCTTCCGCGCCGCCAAGGGCCCGCTGACGGCGCTCGAGCGGACCGGCCTGTGGGTCTTCGAGAGCAAGGGCAAATGCTGGCGCTGCCACGCCGGTCCCAACTTCAGCGACGAGAAGTTCCACAACACCGGCGTCGGGGTGCAGGAGGGCCGGCTGGAACCCGGCCGCTTCGCCGTGACCGGCGACCCGGCCGACCGCGGCGCCTTCAAGACGCCGACGCTGCGGATGGTCGCGAAGACGGCGCCCTACATGCACGACGGCAGCCTCGCCTCGCTCGACGAGGTGGTGCGCTTCTATGCGCGCGGCGGCAACGCCAACGACCACCTCGACCCGAAGATGCAGCCGATCGAGTTCAGCGAGGCGGAGATCGCGGGCCTGATCGCCTTCCTCGAGGCGCTCTCCCGCGCCGGCGACCCGCCGCCCCCGCCCGACGAGGAGGGCGACCCGCTGCTGGCCGACCCGGCGAAGGCCGCGGCGCCCGAGCGCAAGTCGTACTGACTGCAGCCACGCCCGATGCGGGCGAGCGAGCGCCGCGCCGCAGCTCTGGTAGCTTCCGACCGCGTGGAACGACCGCACGAGCGTCCCGCAGCCGCCGCGATCACGCTCCGTCCGATCGGCGTGGTGCGCTCGCCGTTCAAGGTGCACCTCGAGACGCCGCGGCAACCGGGCGTCGCGCCGGTGGCGGAGGGGACGATCGAGCTGCGGCGCGGACTGCAGAACACGCTGAAGGACCTGGCCGGCTTCAGCCACATCTGGGTGCTGTTCTGGTGCAACTACAGCCGCGGCTGGAACCAGCAGGTGGTGCCGCCACGCGACACGCGGAAGCGCGGGCTGTTCGCCACGCGCTCGCCGCATCGGCCGAACCCGCTCGGACTCAGCGTGGTCGAGCTGCTCTCGGTGCGCGGCACGCGCCTCACCATCCGCGGCCTCGACATGCTCGACGGCACGCCGGTCCTCGATCTCAAGCCGTACCTCCGCTACACCGATGCGCACCCCGACGCCAGCGACGGCTGGCTGGCGGAACTGCCGCCCGAACCGCGTCCCGACCATCGCGACTGGCGGGTGTTGGACGCGGCGCGGCGCGCGCAGCGGTGACCGCACCGCCGGCCGCGCGCCCCGACCGGACGCGCCGCCGTGACGAGTCGGTCTCCGGGCGATTCCGGGCCGCGTCGGGAACCGGTTGCCGGCCCCGCCGTCTGAACGTGACGCGGCCGTGGCACCGATCCGACCCCGGCTTCCCGGGACGCCGGCTATCGTCTCGCCCCTGCCGCCACCCACACCGTGACGGACGCTGTCCGTCGGGGCACCGACCACCGCATCGCGTGCAGCGCGTTGCCGACGGACGCCCACGGTCCGCGAAGGGGAAGTACCGATGCCGCTAGTTCGCTCGATCGCGCTCGCCGCGCTGTCGCTGATCGTCGCGCTTCCCCCGCCCGTGCCGGCTGCGGCACGGCGGCCGGCTCCGGCCGCCTTCGACACGCCGAGCCGGATCTACCGCGACCCGGTGCACAAGTTCTCCTTCAAGATGTACCCGAAGTGGGGGCAGGTGCCGGTCGAGATCACCGAGAAGTACGAGGTCGCGAAGTTCTTCGAGAGCGGCGACCGCGGCAGCTACTTCGACCCGGAGGTGAACGTCTATCGCATCGACAAGAAGAGCGGTGCCGGCGGGCCGGTGACCGGTCTCGATCCGAGCAAGCTCGACAACGACAAGCTGCGCGAGCTGCTCGAGCAGTCGCAGGCGCCGAAGAGCACCTTCGACCTCGCCTTCGGCAACCTCATCGTGCCCGAAGGCGCCAAGAATGCCGATCCGACCAAGTTCACCAAGATCACCTCCTTCGACAAGGTCGACGGCAAGCTCTGGATCCACGAGATCCAGCGCGGCACCAACCCGAAGGTGAAGACGACGATGCTGCTGGTGATGCTGGCGGCGTTCGAGAAGGACGGCATCGAATACGGGCTGCGCTTCAGCGGCCCCTCCAACCGGCGCAAGGAGTTCGAGCCGGCGATGAAGACGATGGCGAAGTCGTTCGTCTTCCACGACGACAAGGCGAAGGAAGTGGTGAACCTCGACGAGATCCTCGCCGGGCTGAACATCACGCCGAAACGGCGCGGCGACATCGAGAAGGGGCTGGTGAAGGGGTGGGGCGTCGAGGTCAGCCCGAAGAAGAACTACGTCATCATCTACAACACGAAGAGCAACAAGAACCTGCGGCTCGCCAACACGATCGCCGAGCGCATCGAGAGCATCCGCGAGCAGATCTACGAGGTGCAGTTCAAGCCGGCAGAGCCGATCAAGGCCGTGTCGATCGTGCGCATCTGCGGCGATCGCAACGAGTACCACAAGTACGGCGGTCCCCCGGGCTCGGCCGGCTACTGGAACAGCTGGGCCGAGGAGCTGGTCTTCTACGACGCCAGCCCGGCGAAGGAGGCCGACGACGACACCCTGGCGGTGCTCTACCACGAGGCGTTCCACCAGTACATCTACTACAGCGTCGGCAACGTGGCGCCCCACTCCTGGTTCAACGAGGGGCACGGCGACTACTACGCCGGCAGCCGCTACAAGTCGCACAAGTGGAAGGTCGGCCCGTTCGACTGGCGCGTCGGCACGGTGAAGAACGCCATCCGCGAGGGCCCCCGCACCTTCACCGTGAAGAAGGACGAGCAGAGCGGGAAGGAGGTCAAGCTCTTCGCCAGCGACAAGGGCTACACGCCGATCAAGGACCTGGTCGCCTTCAGCCAGGGCGACTACTACAGCTACCCGGGCGTGAGCTACGCGCAGGGCTGGAGCCTGATCTACTTCCTGCGCGAGGAAGTCCCGAAGAACAAGAAGTACGCCGAGAAGTGGGGCAAGATCCTCGACACCTACTTCAATGCGCTGAAGCGCGAGGTGAACAAGGAGGGGCGCCTGCGCCGCGGCGGCTTCGGCGATCCGGAGAAGCCCGACCGGCCGGACGACGGTCCGGCCGAGCCCGAAGACCCGGACGCACCTGCGGATCCGACCGATCCGACCGATCCGGGCAGCCCGGACGATCCCGATGCCGGCGGCGACGAGCCGCCGGCCGACCCCGGCTTCCAGCCGCTGCAGCAGGGCGAAGCGTCCGAGTCCTCGCTCGAGATCGCGCTGCGCGAGGCGTTCACCGGCGTCGACTTCGACGAATTCGAGACCGCGTGGAAGGAGTTCACGCTCAAGGTCTCAGGCTGACCGGTCCGGACTCCAGCCCCGGACGATCGTCGCCGTGACGTTCCTCCCGAATCCGTGCCAGACCGAGAGTGGCCGTCGAACGGTCCGCTCCGGGTTGCGGTAGCCTCAGGCCGGCAGATCCGGGAGCCGTCGATGAACGGTCCGCTGCGTTGTCCGCAATGTGCCGGCATCCTCGCCCGGCCGGGACAGGCGCGTTGCGAGTGGTGCGGCGCGACGTTGACCGGCGCCGAAGCCGCGACGCGCAACCCCGCCGAGCGCGACGCCGCCGCCGAGCGCGCGCGGTTCGAAGCAACCCTGGCCGCGGCACAGCAGCAGGCCGCGGCCGGTGCCCGCCGGGTCGGCGGCGCCGGCTGCGCGGTGTTCGTGCTGGTGGCGGCGGTGCTGCTGACGGTCTTCGTGCTGCTCTTCCTCGCGGTCAAGCCGAATGCCGTCCACCCGAGTACGCCGGCTCCCGTCGGCCCTGAGCGCCCGCAGGGGACGCCGTCGGATCGGTCCGGACCGGAAGGCCCGGAACGACCGCGCGATCACTGAACCGCGCGTTCCGCGCTTTCCGCGCCGCCCGCGACCCGCCGCGCTGGCAGGCACGCGTAGAGCCACGCTCCGATCAGTCCCACCACGCCGACCACTCCCCACAGCACCGCGGCTCCGTGGGCATGCAGCAGCGCGAGCCCGGCCTTCGGCCCGAGCGTGCAGCCGGTCCCGAACGCCAGCATCAGCGTGCTCATGTAGAGGCCGCGGCGCCGTGGCGGCGCGATCTCGCTGACGAAGGCCGACATCGCCGGCATCGCGATCATCTCGCCGAAGGTCCACACCACGACCGTCGCCGCGATCTCCCACCATGAGTCGGCGCAGGCCATCGCCCAGAAGCCGATGGCGGTCAGCACCGAGCCGAGGACCAGCGACCGGCGATGGCTCCAGTGGGCGGTGCGCGTGTTGAGCTCGACCTCGACCAGGCCGATCAGCAGCGTGTTGACCGTGATGGTGAGGCCGAACCGGAACTCGGTCATCCCGAGCACGCGGTTCATCCAGTAGGCCATGGTCGAGTCGTGCTGGAAGAAGACCAGCCCGTTCGCCACCGTTCCGACGAAGAACAGCAGCAGCACGCGGTCGGAGAGCAGCACGCGCACGGCGGAGCCCTGCGGCCGCTCGACGTGCGGATGGGCCGGGAGGCGCGTCCTGAGCAGGATCAGCGCCGCGAGGCTGCTGGCCGCGGCGTCGACCCAGAAGATCGCGAGGTAGGACCACTGCGCGATCAGCCCGCCGAGCGCCGGGCCGATCGACAGGCCGAGGTTGACCGCCACGCGCGAGAGCACGAAGGCCTGCTTGCGCCGCTCGGGCGGGGCGACGTCGGCCACCAGCGTCATCAGCGCCGGACGCGGCATCTCGTTGAACAGCGAGAAGAGGATCGTCGCCGCCGCCACGCCGAGCGGCCCGCGCGCCAGCGGGTAGCAGCACATCGACAGCGCCGCCAGCACCAGCGCGCAGCGGAGGACCCGCGCCGCGCCGAAACGATCGGCGAGCCAACCCGACAGCGGCGCCGCCACCAGCGTCGTCGCGCCGTAGAGCGCCAGCATCCATCCGGCCAGCGACTCGGAGAAGCCGAGCTCGTTGGTGAGGTAGAGCACCAGCATCGGCCGGACCATGACGCCGGCCCGGTTGACGAAGGTCGCCAGCGCGAGCAGGAAACTCGCCCGCGGAAGCCCCGCAAGACCACGCCACGGATTCACGGACCACGCTCCGACCGCGCGTCCACGCCGCGCATGCAGTCGAGGCCGGCGACACGCAGGCCAGAAATGGAGGGCGGGGAAGCTAGCGAGCCGACCGGACTGCGCAAGCTGCGGACGACGGCGCTAGCCGTCGCGCTCGATCGCTTGCACCGCGTTTTCCGCGGATTGCACGACCGCCGGCGTGCCCTGGCCCGGGAACACGGTGTCGCCCGCGAGGTAGAGCCCCGGCAACGGTGTGCGCGCGCCGGCGGCCCGCCACGGCGGCAACGCGAGCCCGTGACCGAGACCGCCCACGGCGCCATCGGGACGCAGCGTGTAGCGCGCGAAGGTGCGCGGCGTGCCCGGCAGGAACGGTCGCCACTCGGCGCGCGCCAGCGACGGAAAGGCGCGCTCGATCGCTGCGCGCATCGCGGCGGCGATCGAGTCGACGGCGGCCGCATCGTCGGCGAACCGACCGCTCGCCCACGCCGCCGGCGCGTCGACGTGCGTCGACACCGTCAGTGCGCGACTGCCCGGGGGGGCGCGGCCGGGCTCATCGGCGCGCGAGAACGAGAGGAACAGCGAGCGTCCGCCCCCCCACGGCAGGGGCGCCGGCAGCAGCAGTTGATGGAACGGCGTGCCGTGCTCCTCGAGCGCCTCCCCCGGCGCGAATCGCAGCCCCGCGCAGAGCGTGAACGCGCCGACCTTCGCCCCGCCGCGCTGCCGGTCGGCGCACCAGGGCGCCAGCTCGGGGCACGCCGTGGCCAGCGCCGCGAGCGGCGGCGTGAACAGCAGCGCTCGCGCCGCCAGCGCACCGCGCGCGCCGCGAGGTCCGGCGTACGCGACCTCGAAGCGTGATCCGCCGCCGCCGGGCAGTCGCCGCAGCGCGATCGCCCGGGTCCGCCACCGCAATTCCCCGCCCGCTCGCTGCACCACGCGCACCATCGCCTGCGGCAGAGCGCCGAGCCCGCCGCGCACCGACCAGGTGTCGCGCGGGTAGGCGAGGCCCATCGCCCCCATCAGCCACGGCGTCTCCTCCGGGCTGCGCTGCGTCGTGATCGCCAGTTGCTCGGCGACGAATCGCCACGCCCGCGATTCGCGTTGCACGCCGCAGCGCGCCAGCTCGGCGGCCACCGGGCGGCGCAGCGCCGGCAGCAGCGCCGCCAGTCCGATTCGCGCCGGCGACAGCCACGCGGCCCACTCGCGCAGCCCGGACG
>Ga0194131_10003751_pt1 | contig 23607 bp, 14 predicted proteins | sample TA2KigO120mmetaG_FD_148631 | JGI IMG/M metagenome (GOLD analysis project Ga0194131, IMG submission 148631) | Freshwater microbial communities from Lake Tanganyika, Tanzania - TA2015053 Kigoma Offshore 120m | ecosystem: Environmental > Aquatic > Freshwater > Lake | place: Tanzania: Lake... | reverse complement strand
TGTCTCCGGTTCGCACAAGGGTGTTACGGGCAGGATCGGCGTGCTGGGAGGCGACTCGCCCGTCGGACTGGGCGACGTGATTCCCAACCGGGCGGAGGCGGGACCGCTCGGCGAGGTCCGGCGGCAAGGCCGGCATCGGGCGATCGTGCTGGTGACGCGCGGTGGACGCCCGGGGCTGTGTCCGAGCAATGCACCCAAATTTCTGCATCCGTATGGACCTCCGGTGTTGCAGGTGTCGAGTGAGGAGGCGGGCTTTCTGGCGGATCTGGCCAAGCGCGGCGCTGAAGTAACGCTGATCGCGGAAGTGAACCGCGTGCGGGCCGAGGCTTTCAACGTGGTCGCGCAGGTTGAAGGAACGGACCGCGGCCTGCCACCGCTGGTCGTCATGACGCCGCGAAGCGGATGGTGGAGTTGCGCGAGCGAGCGCGGTGGTGGAATCGTGTGCTGGCTGGAAGTGATCCGCGCGATGCATGGCTCCCGGCCTGCGCGCGGGGTGTTGTTCGTGGCTTCCACAGGGCACGAGATTGGGCACGCTGGGATCGAGACGTTCTCCGAACACCGTCCCGGGCTGATCCGGCGCGCGCGTGCGTGGATCCACTTGGGGGCCAACATCGGTGCAGCGCAGGGGCAGGGCAGCTTCGTCCAAGCATCGGATGACGAGATGGAGTCGCTGCTGGCGGACGGGTTGGCCGCGGAGGGAGTGGCGATAGCAAAACGGGTGCCTCGCGGTACGGTTCCGGGTGGGGAGTCGGGTATGGTCCACGGGGGCGGTGGGCGGTACGTCTCGCTCGTCGGAACGAATGCGCTGTTCCACAATCGGGCGGATCGCGGGCCTGAGGCGGTGGATGTGAAGGTGATTGCCCGGTGTGCGGCGGCGTTGACCCGCGCCGCGAAGCGTCTGGCGGGTGGCTGAGCGGGGCTAGCTGTCGCGAGCCCAGTCCCGGTAGAACCGCAGCCCAGCGGCAAAGTACAGAACGGCGAGAGCCAGCATCCAGGGCTTTATCGCGTCGACCCGCTCGAGATAGCCGGGTCCCGCATCCGATGCGGCCACGGCGGGCAGTACAACGCTCGCAACCAGAGCCGCGAGCGCGACAGCTCCGGAGAGCCTGCCGGTTGCGGTCCGCGGCGGCTTTGGAGCCTCCACGGGCGCGGCGGCCGCCGCCGGGAATTCCGGTTCACTCTCCGCCGACCGTGCGCCCGAAACCGCCGCGAGTCCCGTGTACAGCACGATCGTGAACGTGTAGACCGGCAGGAACAGGTAGAACAAGTGGAGCGTTCCGCTGCGCTCAAGCAACAGTGCGAGCAGGATGGCGGCTCCCCAGGCGGTGAGCGCCGGGAGGTTCAACGCCCGGCCTGCGGCCCAGTAGCGGCGGAGTCCCAAGCGTGGGAACAGCCAGTGTTCGGCGACAACGATCGCGCCTGCGGGCGAGAGCAGCAATCCGTACAGACCCACGAAGTCGAGCAGCCGGGTGAACACGAATGGGAAGCAGGCGACCACAGACGTGATCACGCCCGCCGCCACGGTGACTTTTGCGCGCGACCAGTCCGGTGTGATGGCTTGCAGCGCGAGTCCGGCGCGGTAAAGTGTCGGATTCGAGGTGGTCCAGCCGGCGAACACGACGGCGAAGATGCCGGACCATCCAAGCGCCTGGTAGGCGACATCACCCGAGTCGAGCTGCGGAAGCGGCTTGGAGACCAGAATCGCGGCGCCCGCACCCATCAGTCCGGCGCAGATCCAGGCGACGTAATGGCCGAAGAACATGCCGGTGATCGAAGCCAGGCCGTAGCTGGCTTTGCGTGCATACCGGAACATGGCCATGTCAGAGAGTCCACCGTGCATGGCGAGGTTGCAGATCCAGGCAAATGCGGCAACTTTCCAGAAGCCCATGGGCTCGGATCCATCTGGCGTGCGTCCGGTCCAGACCACGCGTGAGCACATGTCGAGGAAGGATCCGCCTCCGGAGGCCTGGTACAACAGGGGCAGCATCACGATCGCGCCGGAGATGAACATCAGGAACATCCACGGGGAGCAGACTGCGGCGAAGGTGGCCAGACTCTTGAACCCGAGTGTCGCGAGCGCGACGACGACGGCGCCCACGACCAGCACCAGCGCGATGAATCTCCAGTCGGTGGGATACCAGTTCACTTGCGCCGGGATCCCGAGCGGAATCCGGAAAGCGGACGCCGACACGGTGATCATGCAGCCGGCCAGCACACAATAAAGCGCGGCATTGATGATGTTGTAGATCAGCGTCAGGACGGATCCGCCAATGCGGCGGAGATACCAATAGAGGGTCAGGCGGGTGGAGACGGCGATGGGCGCGCAGATGAACGTCCAGGTGAGGACGGCGAGGAGGTTGCCGATGACGAGTCCGAAGAAGATGTCGCGGACGGTGGCACCCCAGTTGACGAAAAGCGCGCCGATGACGAATTCGGTGGCGGCGACGTGTTCGCCGGCGAAAGCACCGATGAAGTAGCCGGGACCGAGAAGCTTATCCTGCGTCACCGGCTCGCGGTCGAATTCGTAGAGCTCGTCGAGTTTTTTCGCGGCTTCAGGTGCGGCGCCGGTGGTGGCCATTCCGGTTAGGATACCCCAGCAGCGGAACTGGAGTAGAATCGGTGTCCATGAGGGTCAGTGCCGCATTCCCGCTCCTTCCGCTCCTTGCCACCGTACCGCTCCTTGCGCAGGAATTCCGTGGAACCATCCTCGGCCGCGTCACCGACTCGACTGGCGGCGTAATCGGAGGAGCGGCCGTTGAAATCAAAAACGAGGCCACCAACACTGCCATCAAGACGGAGTCGGCCGGCACGGGGGCCTACACCGTCCCGTTCCTGGTGCCATCCACCTATACGGTCTCGGTGAGCTCTCCCGGATTCCGCACCTTTCAACGCAAGGGCGTCGTGGTCCGCGTGCAGGACCGCGTCGAGATCGACATCGTGCTCGATCCCGGCCAGGTGACCGAGTCGATCGTCGTAAGAGGGGAAACGCCGCTGCTTGAGACCACCACCGGCTCGGTGGGACAAGTGGTCGACCAGACCAGCATCGGGAATCTTCCGATGAACGGGCGCGCCGTATATCTGATGGCGCGCATTGTGCCCGGCATGGTCCCCACCGACGCGCGCCTGTTCACCCGTCCGTTTGACAACGGCGCGGTGTCCAACGTGTCGATGGGCGGCAGCCGCGCCAACAGCAACAATATCCTGCTCGACGGCATCGCGAACATGAACATCTCGAGCCAGGCGGCGTTTGTCCCCTCCCCCGACGCCGTGCAGGAGATGAAGGTCCAGATCAACACCTACGACGCCGAGTTCGGCCGGGCCGCCGGAGGCGTGGTCAACGCGATCGTCAAGTCGGGCACGAACCAGTTCCACGGGTCGCTGTATGAGTTTTGGCGCAACGACAAGCTGGAGGCGAACAGCTTCATCAACAACAGCGTCAATGAAGGAAAGCCCCGGCAACGCTACAACCTGTTCGGCGCGTCGGCCGGGGGCCCGGTCTACATTCCGAAAGTCTACGATGGCCGCAACCGGACCTTCGTGTTCGGAAGCTGGGAGAGCATCCGCCAGGCGGATCCTACGTCGCTGCTGACGACAGTGCCCACGGAAGAACAGCGCGGGGGAGACTTTTCGCGTACTTTCGATCCGCAGGGACGCCCGCTGCTCATCTTTGATCCCTTCTCGCAACGCGCAAATCCGGCGTTGGCTGGCGGGTTTCTGCGCGATCCCTATCCCGGCAACCGGATTCCGCGCGCGGCCATGGATCCGGTGGCGTTGCGGATCCAGGAGCACTACGGCAAGCCGAACAAGACTGGCGTGGGACCCGCGGCGGTGGACAACTTCTTCTGGTCCGGCGCCTCGCCCGACGACTACGACGCGTTCATCACTCGCGTGGATCACAACTTCACCAGCCTACAGCGCCTGTTCGCGCGCGTCTCGGCCAGCCGGCGTCCGCGCCTCGGCGACGACGATATTTTCCGGACGCTGGCCACGCAGTCGCGGTTCCTCAACCGGCTGAGCCGCGGCGCCGCGCTCGACTATGTTTACACGATGACGCCCCGGCTGCTGTTCAACGTGCGCTACGGCGTGTCCCGCTATGGAAACGTGACCGAGGCGCGCCCACGGGACTTCCAGTTGAGTTCGCTCGGATTTCCATCCGCGCTGGAAAGCCAAGTGGTCCGCCAGTCGTTCCCGATCATCAACGTGAGTGGCATCTCCGGTCTTGGGCGCTCAGGCGACGCCGAGGACTTCAGCGACGTCCACACTCTGCAGGCGAGCATGACGCGAATCGGCGGCAAGCATGCGCTCAAGTGGGGATTTGAATCGCGTGTCTACCGCGATGTCGGCAACAGCGTGGGCAGCGCGGCGGGAACGTATTCGTTCAACGAGGGACGGACGCGCGGCCCGGATCCAGTCCGCAATCTGATGAGCGGACATCCGGTGGCTTCGTTCCTGTTGGGCACGCCCGCGAGCGGAAGCATCGACAAGAACGTCTCCACCGCGTTCCAGAACCTGTTCTACGGAGCCTATGTCCAAGACGACTACCGCCTGTCACCCAAGCTCACCGTGAACATGGGCTTCCGGTGGGAATACGAGGGCCCACGAACGGAACGCTTCGATCAGATGACGCGCGGGTTCGCGTACACCACGCCGAGTCCGCTTCAGACAGCCGCGCCGAATCTTCGCGTCAACGGCGGACTGCAGTTCGCCGCGCGTGATGGACAGCCGCGCGGCCAAACCGATCCGGTGTGGAAGAACTTCTCCCCACGCCTCGGACTTGCCTATCACGTGCATCCGAAACTCGTGGTCCGTACCGGATTTGGAATCTTCTTCGCCGGAACCACCACGGCTGGCCGCGGCACGGGCGCGTCACCCGGATTCAGCGTAGCCACTCCGATGGTGACCAGCATTGATGGAATCCTGCCGCACGACCGGCTTGCGAACCCGTTCCCCACCGGCTTGCTGCCACCGATCGGCGCATCGCAAGGCCTGCTCACGCTGGTGGGCCAGGGCGCGACGTTCACCGAGGTGACGCGGCCGATCGCGTACTCGCAGCAGTACAGCTTCGGCCTCCAGTATTCCGTGAACGCGAATCTGCTGCTCGAGGCAACCTACTCCGGCAACCGCGGGATCCACATTCAGAACAGCAACCTCAACGTGAACCAGATCACCGCCGAACAGATGCGGCTTGGGGACGCGCTGTTGACGCGGGTTACGAATCCGTTTTTTGGACGCATCCAGACCGGCGGCCTGGCGACGGCGACCACCACCACGGCGCAGCTCATCCGCCCCTATCCGCATTTCACCGGCGTCACCCTGCGCGAGTTCAACGACGGGACTTCCACCTACCACGCGCTGCTCGCCAAGCTCGAGCGGCGGTTCGGCCGGGGACTCACGTTCCTGGCGAGCTACACGAATTCAAAGCTCATCGACAACGTGAGAACCCGGCAGGACAACTATGATCTGCGCGCCGGGCGCGGACTGTCCGCGATCCACACGCCGCAGCGCCTGGTCCTGACTGGCGTTTGGGATTTGCCGTTTGGCAAGGGCCAGGCTTGGCTTTCGGGAACCAACGCCGTGGTCCGGCGGATCGTCGAAGGCTGGCAGATGAACTGGATCGGAACGCTTCAGACCGGCAACGTGCTTTCCGTCACCAGCAGCGTGAACACGACGCAGTCGCAGGGCGGGGCGCAACGGCCCAACAGCACTGGCGCGTCACCAAAGCTCGAGGGTCCTGTCAAGAACCGCCTGAACCGCTATTTCGACACCGCGCAATTCGCCAACGCAGCTCCGTATCAATTCGGAAACCTGGGACGGACGCTGGCGGACGTTTTGGGTCCGGGACTGCACAACTGGGACATCTCGTTGTTCAAAAACATTTCCGTGGCCGAGCGTCTCAAGTTCCAGATCCGCTGTGAGGCGTTCAATGTCTGGAACCATCCCGCGTTCGGCAATCCAGGGGTGACGTTCGGGACTGCGTCGTTCGGGCGGATCAACGAGATCGCCAACCGGGCGAATCCAGCGCGGCAGATCCAACTCGCGGGCCGGATGACCTGGTAACGCCTTACTCCAACACGCGTCTCCAGTCCAATTCGATGTTTGGCTGGACGGCCCGGAGCACACCGCTTGCTGACTCGCGGAGACCCTCGTCCGCGGTGACGGTGTAGGCGCGTCTTCCCGTCTGGTCGAGGATCCAGACTTGCGCTACCCCGACCTTCAGATAGACTTCGACACGCGCGCGCAATTCAGACAGGCTCTCACCGCGGGGAAGAACGATGCACAACAGCGGCGCCGCGCCGGCGGGACTTGCGTAGATCGCGAAATCGGTGCGATGGCCAGCTACGATGACGCCAGCGGTGACCCTAATGCCGCCCGCCTTCTCGCGGTCCGCAAGAAACTCCAGCAGCCGTGGAGGCGGCTGCTGTGCCTTGGCACGAAGCCCGTCGGAGGGATCGGGGTGATCCGCCGCGTAAGCACGAACTGGAACGATCCCCACGTGGCGCTGCTCGAGCAGCTTCGCCGCCATGCAGGCGGGCTCCCGAAGGATCCCGAGCACGAGGTGTGCCGGAGTGACATAGCTGTGGCGCAGCCTCTCCGCCTCCTCCGTTGCATACGCGAGAATCCGCTTCAACTCCTCGCTGAGCGGCAGGTCCACCGAAGTGCCTGACTTGGGGCGGGGCCCGGCGGCCGCCTCCATCTGCGCCCGGATGGACTCCACCTGGGCGCTCGTCTTCACCAGCCACATGGCCAGAGGCTTGTCCTCGCGAAGCAGGCCGAGCAGCAGATGCTCGGGCTCAATCTGTTCGCGCCCGAACTGGCAGGCTTCGTACCGTGCGAAGAACATGACCCGGCGGGATTTTTCGGTGTAATGTTCGAACACAAGTCCCCATTGGCAGGGTAGCACTCAGAATTCGAATCGGACCAGAAGCTGGATCTGCCGTCCCGTTTCGGCGAGAGGAGCCTGGCCGGGAAATCCCGAATCACGGCCCGTGCGGCCGAAGCGCGCGATTCCGAATTCCTGATCGGTCAGTAGCGCGGCGGGATTGTTGAGGTTCGCGTGGTTGAAAAAGTTGAAGGCGTCGGCGCGGAGAGTCAACGCAGCGGCCTCGCCCAGCCAGCGAAGGCCGATCCGCCGCGCGACCGACAGGTCGACATTGAATAGCCCGGGACCGCGGAACGCGTTCCTGCCGGTAGCCGCGGGTCCCGAAGTGAACGCGGCGCGGTTGAGCAGGCGCTTTCCGCCTGATGTTGCAGCATCGGCCACGGCCGTTGCGCCCGGAACCAGAGCCGCGCGCTGGTAGTAGGCGCCCCCGGTAAGGACCGAGAATGGATATCCGGTGCGGAACGCGGCGAGCTGCGAGAATCGCCAGCCGCTCAGAAAGCGTGGGCCAGGCAACGGGATCACCGAATAGACCACGAAGTTGTGACGCTGATCGAAGTCTGAGTCGCCGCGGTCGCCACGGCTGTCTCCCAGGCGCGTGAACGCGGCCACACCGGACCGTCGCGATCCGCCGCCCGAGCCGGTGAAGCCCAGGTCAAAGAAATCACCCGACAGCGGCTCGCTTTGATTGTCGATCACGTGGCTCCAGGTGTAGGCTGCGTGCAGCCGCCGTTCGCCGGATCCGTAGCGGGCCGAGAGCGAGAGGCCGTGAAAGCTCGACAATCCCTGGTTGGAGCGGTATGCGATGTTCTGCAAGTCCGGCAAAAGCCGCGTGTCGCGGTTGATCAGATCCGTGGTGATCAGCTTGCGCCCGAGCGATCCGGAACCGGTGAGACTGAAGGTCCAGGAGTCGCCCAACCGGTGCTGGATCCCCGTGAAGTAGCTGTGAACGTATGCCGTGCGGAAACCTGGCTGGAATAAAGTGAGCGAGGGAAATCCGCCAGCGAAGCCTTGATTGCGGTATCGCGGCAGAGCCTGGGCAAGCGGCTCAAGGAAGTCCGCGGTGAATGTGTTGATCGGGAACTGTGCCAGTTGCAGCCGGTTGTTGCGGAGGTTTTGCCAGGAGTTGTCGAAAGGCCGGTCGTAGAAAACGCCATAAGCCGCGCGCAGGACTGTGCCGGAGCCGAATCCACGCGACACTCCGAAGCGGAACGCCCAGTCATTGCGGTCGCCATCGTGCATGCGCTGATCGCCGGCCGCCGCCGGGAACCTGAGCGCGGCCGTGCGCTCGTTGAAGCTCGGGCCGTCGCCGGGAACCGGCAGCAGATCCTTGACTGCTCCGCGATTCACGGGAACACCGAACGATTCGTAGCGTAGTCCGTAGTTGACTGTGAGCCGCGGCGACACGCGATGGGCGTTCTGGGCGAACAGGGAAAACTGGCGCTGGCGGTAGCTGCGGCCATAGCCCGGAATCTGGCGGGCGGGTAGAACCGCGCGGTCCAGGGGAAGGTACACGAATGCGGGGCTGTCGAGCGCGAAATCGAGGATTGTGGGGAATCCGTAGAGTCCATCGCGTGCCGCGGTCAGGTGGCCGTTGAGGCCGCGAAACAAGACCGCGCCGCCGAAACGCAGCGTGTGAACGCCCCGGATCCACGTAAGGTTGTCCTGAAACTCCGTGGTGCGGTTCCGGTTCCGGTATTCATACGCCAGCGGACTTCCGGGAAGGAGCACTTGATCGCTCGATTGCAGCGTCGGGATCTCCGGGTGCGGACGGTGCCACCAGAGTTGATTGCCGGACACCGATCCCCGCGCCTCGTGTGTGAGTCCGGGCCGGAAGGCGTTCTGGATCGAGAGGACGAAGCCGAAGTCCTGGTTTCGCAACGCGCTCACGAAATCCGGATACGGGCTCCAGAAGAAGTCCGGACGGTTGATCGTGGCCGCCGAGACCCGGCCCATCACGCGGTGGCGGCCGCCTTTGAGCAGCAGATCGCCGCGCTCGAGCACGACCAGCCGTTTCAGCGTGTTCGGAGGCCGCAGCACAACAGGCGTCGTCAACGCAGTGTCGCCTGTGAGCACCGGGGGTGCAAAGCGGGTCATGAGTCCGCGGGCGAGCGACGTGGGCAGCATGAACGCGTTCACCGCGAGGCGCGAGGGGAACTCCGCTGTGAAGGGGTCGGACTGCGTGCGTCCGCGCAGCGATTCGAGGGCGCTGGAAAAGAAGAGGCGGTTGCGGATCAGGGGTCCACCAACCTGGAATCCGGGCTGGTTGTCCTGCTGGAACGGTTTGGAGATCCCCAGCCGGTTCTGCTGGAATCCGTTGGCGTTGAGCCAGTGGTGCTTCAAATAGAAGTAGCCGAGTCCGTGCCATGAGTTGGTGCCCGCGCGCGTGACGGCATTGGCCACGAATCCCGAAGCTCCGCCATACTCGGCCGAGAAGTTGTTCGTCGATACGCGGTATTCCTGCACGGGCTCAGGCGCGACGGAAACTTGCGGTCCGGTGATGAGGAAGTTGTTGTTCTGCACGCCATCGAGATAGAAGTTCGACGCCGAGGGGCGCTGGCCGTTGGCGGCGAGTCCGAGTCCGCGCGCGGTGGCGGAATCCGCGGTGACGCCCGGCTGTGTCACGAGCACCGTGTAGACGTCGCGTCCGGCGAGTGGCAGCTCGCGGATCTCCAACGGATCGATCACCTCCGACACCGTTGCTTCGAGCGATCCCCGGCGGCCGCGGTTGGATTGCAGGTAGCTGGTGCGGCTCGCGTCGACGTCGGGTCCATAGAAGGTCACCAGCGAGCGGGTGCCGGGCAGGAAAACGCTTCGCTGCTCGCCCGATTCCCAAACATCGCTCAGCGGCCGGAGGCGGAAGTTGACCTCGCGGGTGCCGGCCACCGCCAGTTCCAGGCCGAACGACTCCTGCGCCTGGTAGGACGACGCCGTGGCGCGGATCGAATAGAGACCGGGTGGGAGCGAGGCGGCGCTATAGTATCCGGCTGGTGACGTATTCACCTGCGCGCGAACGTTGAGCGCGGCCGATGTGACCGTGATCTGCACTCCGGCTACGGGTGCGCCAGTCACGGAATCCACCACGCGGCCTAGCATCAGGCCCTGCGTCGTTTGCGCGTGGAGCGCCAACGGCGCCACGGCGGAAACCAGGCAAAAAAGAAATCCGCGGATAGAGAGTCTTCCTCAATGCGAGGATACAACAAGGGCTCGCACCGAGGCGTCTGTTGGCAGCGCCGATTTGAAACGCCGTCCGCCACAGGTGGAACATCGTGCGGTAGGCTTGCCACACCGGGACCCGTGGATCATAGATGTGCGTCGCCTCTGAGCTGACGCCGTTCAGCTCGATCACAAGGAAGTCCCCGCGCTGGAAAGCCTCGACCGATTCCGCACGGACATCGTACCGGCCGAAGTAGAATCCGGAATGAGCCCGGCTGATCTCTTCAATGCGCTGTTCGATGGCGGGGGTCAGCAGCGCGGTGCCGTCCAGAAAGACTGACCCGCGGCAGTGGGAGCCGATCTCGACGAGCTGGATCCGCCCGCCGTTTGGGGGCGTCGTTTGGGCGATGTCTGAGTTGGCGGCGAGGTAGGCACCAGCCAGGCACACGGCGCGCGTGTCGGCGAGGATCAACTCCTCGACGGTCCGGTGTCCGTCCCCTGTCACGGAGGGCGAGTGCTTTGCGGTGATCGAGAAGACCCGCCCGCGTTCCTCGTCCGGATAACGGTAATAGAAGACGCCGAACTCGATCCCCGGCACGTATTGCTGCAGGATGAACCGCCCGTGCATGGATGCCGCGGCCTCGCGCAGTTGTTCGTCCGAACGCGCGATGACGACGCCTGCCCCACGCTCTCCGATGTCTGGCTTGATGACCACCGGGAATCCGAACGGGTTCACCAGATCGCTGGCGGATTCGAACGTGCGGAAAGACGCCACCGCGCCGGCACAGACGTCCAGTTGCGAGAGGATCCGCGACTTTGACTCGCCCACGAATCCCCCCGATTCGATTCCGGGATTCGCCGCGGTAAACAATGTGAGCGAGCGGTGTTTGCAGGCAAGGTAGAGGAGGTAGGGGATCAGCGGCAGGTAGGCGATCCAGGCTGGCCAGAACTCCCACCGGATCACGCGGAGGAGCCGTCCAACGAATCTCCTGCGGCGGCGGAAATCGAGCGCCACCCGTGCAACCAGCAAGAGCGCTGCCGCGGCAACAACCGAAATCGTGGCTGCGCGCACCGTGCCCCGGAGGACCTGTTCGCCAAGCCGCGAACTGATCCAGACCAGCGGCGGAGTCCACAGAGCCGCAGCGAGCAGAAGATACGCGCTGAACTTCCATGGATTGACGCGAAGCACTCCCGCGGCCAGATACGTCGCCAGGCGTGTCCCCGGCGTGAACCGGCTTGCCAGCGCGACCACAAGCCCGCGGCGTGAAATCCACGACGAGGCCTCCGCCAGTTTTTCCGGCGGGGCCAGGCGTCCGGCGACACGCGCGCCGAGTACGCGTCCGCTGATCATCAGCATCACGTCACCCGCGAAGATTCCGGCGAGGCAGGCGAGCGCACCTTGCCAGAAGCCGATTGATCCCTGAGCGATCAGCGTCCCCGCGGCGATGCAAGCGAGATCCTCAGACGCGAAGGTCGACAGCGCGAGCCAAAAGAGGACGGGCATGTGCGGACTCCCGGAGAGCAAATTGCATGTTGGTCCACTCCAGCGGCGCGCCTTGACACAGCGCCGCGGGGCTATATCCGAACTCCGCCTGGCGGGCGGAAACGCGGATTATGCTGAAACTCACGGTCTCCGCGTCGGTCCGGTGCATACACGGAGTAAAGGCGCGATCCGGACCCGAATGGCTGGCATGAAATTGCAACCGCTCGCGGATGCCCGCGGCGCTCGTTGCGAACTGGCGCGTGCGCAACAGCTCTGCCTGTCGCTGGTCGAGCGAGGAGGAGGTGAGCAAGCGTGGGCCGGAGTGCGCCGCGCCCGTCAGGCGGGCACCGTCCCAAAGAAACACCGTCTCTTCGCGCCGCGTGAGAAGAAGCAGCGTGAATGGCGCAAACTGGCGGACATCGGTCCGGGCCAGTTCACTGGCCGCGTCGTCCGCGGCGGCGAGGTCCATCACCAGCATTCCCCGGCTGCGGACGCCGGCGGACCGCACGAGCGCGGATACGTGGCCGTTGAGCAGGCATAGTGTGGCCCCGGCACTATTCACGGCGATCCAAGCGCCTCCGGCTTGCCCGTCCTCTGGCGCCAGCACCGGAACGCCGCGGTGCAGCCGGACGCGAGGTCCGGCGGCGGGACGCCTGCTCTTGCGTTCGTCCCGGTTGCACAGCAGTTCGTATCCATCCGCGTCGATCTGCCAGGTCACGGTGCACATCAGGCTGCCTCCGCAACCACCACCAGGCGCGAGCTGTACCGCAGCGTCGAAGGCGCGACACCAAGTTCCTGCTCCACCTCGGCTCCGTGTGCCTTCAGGATGATCGACACGAGCGCGAAGTGGTGCACCGTGTGGCTGGCGAGCACTTGCAGCTCTCGCGCCACTGAAGAGGTGAGGAAAGTGTCGTAGCCTTCTCCCTTCGGTGCGTCCTCCATGCGGACCATGAGGACACCGTCGCCACGCAACGTGGGCTCCAAGGACAGCCAGTCCATCACCGCTCGCAGCCGCTGGATCGCGACTCCGCGGTGATTCTGCACCATCGGGTCACGCCGGCGCGCGTCGTAGTCGACATGAGTTGAATCGAGCCCGCCGAGAAGGCACTCATAGAATTCAAGGATGTGGCGGATGTGGCCGCCCGCTGTTTGTCCAGGCAAACTCCGCGGAGACGTCGAGTACTGCAGGTCACTGATCTGTCCCAGCAGCGCGACTCCCTGCCGGAGCTGGGTGATGTTCGCGTTGATGAGGAGCGATTGACGCTGGTAGAGGCTCTTGTGGTTTTGCATGGGCAGTTCCGGTTGTGCGAGCAAGATCCCCCGTGGAGCGCGAACTATTCCCAAATTTCGCGGGAATGCACGGAGCCACTTCCCGGATTCAGCCACTGGAAACGATGGACTCAACACCTTCTCCTCTAAAACCGATCGCGGCCCTCAGGGCCCACTGGCCTGAATACCTTAGTGAAGCGGCCGCGCTCGGGCTTTTTATGGTCTCGGCCTGTTCATTTGGCGTGCTGCTCAACCACCCTTCGTCGCCCTTGAACCAGAGCGTCGAAAGCGACTTCGCGCGGCGCGTCATCGGAGGGATTGCGATGGGATTGACAGCGCTCCTGCTGATTCACTCGCCCATGGGCAAGCGCTCCGGCGCGCACATGAACCCGGCGGTCACGCTGACCTATTGGAGGCTGGGGAAGATCCAGTCGTGGGACGCCTTCTGGTACGTCGTGTTCCAGTTTGCTGGCGGTGTCCTGGGAGTCGCCATCGCGCGAGAGATGATCGGTGATCCGCTGAGCCACTCGGCCGTGACGTACGTGACCACGGAACCGGGTACTGGTGGACTCTGGGCCGCGCTGCTGGCAGAGTTCGTCATCTCCGCCATCTTGATGATCACGGTGCTCACTGTGTCGAATCACCGTGGCCTGAGCCGCTTCACGCCCTACTTTGCGGCCACGCTGGTCGCCTTGTTCATTACTTTTGAATCGCCGGTGTCGGGCATGAGCATGAATCCGGCGCGTAGCGCGGGATCGGCCGCCAATGCGATGCGCGGGGCCGCGCTGTGGATCTACTTCGCCGCCCCGCTCGCCGGAATGATGGCCGCCAGCCTGCTTTATCAGAGCCGCGCCGGGCTCCAACGTGTCTTCTGCGCCAAACTTCATCATCACAACAACGAGCGCTGCATCTTCCGCTGCAGATTCGGAGAAATCGCATAATCATGGAAAACTACGACGTCATCATCATCGGGAGTGGAGCCGGTGGTGGCACCCTTGCCTACCGCCTGGCCGCATCAGGCAAAAAAATCCTGATCCTCGAACGCGGCGGCTATATTCCGCGTGAGAAGGAAAACTGGAGCTCGAAGGCCGTCAACACCGAGGCTCGTTACCAGGCCAAGGAAACCTGGCGGGACCGCAACGGCAAGCCGCTCCATCCGCACACGAACTACTGCGTCGGTGGCAACACCAAGTTCTACGGCGCCGCGCTGTTCCGCTTGCGTGAGCGTGATTTCCGCGAGCTGCGCCATCATGGCGGAGTCTCTCCTGCCTGGCCGATTTCCTACCAAGATCTGGCTCCCTACTACGATGAAGCCGAAGCGCTGTATCACGTTCATGGCAACCGCGGAGAGGACCCTTCGGATCCGCCTGGCGCAGCGTATCCGCATCCCGCGGTCAGCCACGAGCCACGCTTGCAACACCTGAGCGAGGACTTTGAACGGCAGGGCCTGCGCCCCTTTCATACTCCACTCGGGATCATGGTAAACGAGCGCAACCGCCGTGCCAGCGCGTGCATCCGCTGCAACACCTGCGACGGATATCCGTGCATGGTGAACGCCAAGTCCGACGCGCAGGTGTGCGCCGTGGACCGTGCGATCGAGTCGCCCAACGTCACCCTGCTGACAGGAGTGAAAGTCGAGCGGTTGGAGACCAGTGCGTCTGGCCGTGAGATCACACGTGTCGTAGCGATTCGGGAAGGGCGCACTGAGACCTACTCCGCGGACATCGTGGCCGTATCCTGCGGCGCCATCAACTCAGCGGCTCTGCTGCTGCGCTCGGCCAACGGCCGGCATCCCGACGGGCTTGCGAACGGATCCGGAGCGGTGGGCCGCCACTACATGGGACACACCAACTCGGTTCTCATGGCGGTGTCGAAGTGCCCGAATCCGACCGTGTTTCAGAAGACGCTGTCGGTCAACGACTTCTACTTCGGAGAACCCGGATTCGACTATCCGATGGGGCACATCTCCTTCGTCGGAAAGCTCGATGGCGAAACGCTCAAGGGTGGCGCACCGCCCCTGACACCCGGATTCACGCTCGACCTGATGGCCAGCCACTCGCTCGATTTCTGGCTCACATCGGAAGACCTGCCGGATCCGGACAACCGCGTCACGCTCGACCGCGACGGCAACATCGTGCTCAGCTACCGCGCGAACAACGAAGAAGGCCACAAGCGTCTGATCGCACGCCTCAAGAATCTGCTCAACCGCCAGCGCTCATGTCCGGTGCATGGCCACGAGTGCCATCAAGGACTGTTTGCGCGCAACCTGTACCTGGCTGAGCGGATTCCGCTGGCGGGCGTGGCGCACCAGAACGGGACCATCCGGTTTGGCGCGGATCCGCGGGCCTCGGCGCTCGACGTCAACTGCCGCGCGCATGAGGTGGACAACCTCTACGTGGTGGATGCGAGCTTCTTCCCCTCGAGCGCGGCCGTGAATCCGGCGCTCACGATCATGGCCAACGCCTTGCGCGTGGGCAGCCACCTGATGGAAAGGATGAACTGAAATGTACCGTCGGCACTTGCTTCAACTGATTCTCTGTCCCCTGCTGGCGGGCGCCTCCGCTGAAGGTGTGCGGACCATCGCCGTCGAGTCGATCGGCATGACAGTGTCCGACCTCGACCGTTCGGTGGAGTTCTATTCGAAGGTCCTGTCGTTTGAAAAAGTGGACGAGCGCGAAGTCCACGGCGAGCGGTATGAGCTGCTGAACGGAGTGTTCGGGATGCGCGCCCGCACGGCCAGGATGCGCCTGGGCGGTGAGTTCATTGAGCTGACCGAGTACCTAACGCCCGAAGGCCGTCCCGCCCCTGCTGCCAGCCGCTCGAATGACCGCTGGTTCCAGCACATCGCCATCATCACACCGGACATGGACCGCGCCTATCAGTGGCTTCGCTCACACCGCGTGCGGCACGCCTCCACCGGTCCGCAGCGGCTTCCCGACTGGAATCCGAACGCGGGCGGCATTCAGGCGTTCTACTTCCGCGATCCGGATGGACACCCGCTCGAGGTCCTGTCATTTCCCGCCGGCAAGGGCGATCCGAAGTGGCGCACGCTTGCCGCCGCGGATTCCAGCCGCTTGTTCCTGGGAATAGATCACACCGCGATCGTCATTTCAGACACAGAAGCCAGTCTTCGGTTCTACCGCGACACACTCGGAATGAGAGTCGCGGGGAAAAGCGAGAACTATGGTCCGGAGCAGGAACGGCTGAACAATGTGTTCGGCGCCCGCTTGCGGATTACCGCGTTGCGCGCCGCCTCCGGCCCGGGTATTGAGTTCCTCGAGTACCTGTCACCGGGAGATGGCCGACCGTATCCATCAGATGCCCGAGCCAATGACCTGATTCATTGGCAGACCCGTCTGGCCGTGCCCGAGGCCGCTGTTGCTGAAGCGGCGCTCCGGTCGGCGAAGGCGGCACTCGTCTCACCCGGAACGCAACTGCTTCCGGAACCCATCGCCGGGTTTAGCCGGTTCCTCTCCGTCCGTGATCCGGACGGCCATGCAATCGAGCTGGCATCCCGGTAGTCCTTTCCGCAGTTAAACCCAAAATCCAAGGAGAAAACCCAATGAAGTACATGACTCGAATTCTGTCCACTGCCGCAGCCGCCGCGTTGCTGATCGGAACAGCGGTAGCCGCAAACCATGGTAAGGAGCATACGTCGGCGATGTTCCAAGGTCCCAAAGCGAACACCGGCGCGGTGATGCATAGCCACGAGAACGGCAAGAACACGCTGCGCGTGACGCCTGAGTTCAAGGTTCCGGATACGCCGGCGCCAACCTGGCGGATTGTGGACAGCAAGGGGCAGATCTACACTCTCGATGCGTTCAAGATCAAGGGCGGGGAGAAGCGCGAGATCTCGGTGCCGTCCTATGTCCGCGACATCGCCCGGGTCCAAGTGTACTGTGCGTGGGCGGAGGTGCTTCTCGGTGAGACCAGCTTCAGTTCGCCGGTAAAGTAGACTGGCGTTGAAACCGGACGCCTGGAGGCACCCCCAACCTCCAGGCGTCCGTGTTTTCTTGCAAGAGTGCTATCGCCACAGATCTGTGGATCACGTGCAACTCACTCGAACCGGTAGCCGAACACCTTCGCCTCACGCAGGCGGAAACGCAACTCCAGTTTCCTGCCGCGAAGCGCCGCAAGCGAGTCCTGGCCGCGCCAGCGAACTGGAGACCACAGGTGGTTGCCTTCCATAGCGAACGACTCGGCGAACGTGAATCCAGGAATCGCCTTTCCCTTCTCGCGCAGTTCCACGTCGAGGGATCCGGCACGGCCGGTTCGTGCGTTCACGAGAATCCGGCTGCCGTTAAACTCCGCCGATTTCACTGTGAACTCACCGAGCGCCGCGGCTTCGATCCCAGCGAGCCGGCCATCCGGCCATGTGGCCCAAGCGGCGCCGGTGCGGTCCGCGGTTTCGCCGTAAAAGGAACTGAACCAATGTTCGTTGTGACTGATCGACCTTCCCGAGAACGGCACCGCCAGCCGTCCGTCGGGAAGTTTCACCAGGTTTGGCGATGCGTAGACCGCGCCCGCATCCCATTCGCCGTGTGCACCGCGCGGAAGAACCGGATCGAGCGATACCCATTGGAACAGGCGGCCGTTTCGCGAGATGCCGAGCCGGACATCGATCGAATCGCGGTCGCGGTGGTAGATGGATGCGAACAGGAGCCGGATCGACGGATCGTCCGGATACGCCGTGAAGCCGTTCGTGTAGTAGTCGTCGGCCGGGGCGTCGAGCGGCGATCCATAAAGGATCGGCTCCGGCTGCGGCCAATTCCAGAAGTCGTCCGTCTCCGCGCGGGAGATCGTGCGGTCGCTGAAGTGATGGCGGAAGTAGCCAACGTATTTGCCGAGCGCCGGATCCCACGCCGCCACGTTGTCGGTGTCGGAGAAATATGGAATCAGCAGTGTCGGTTTCTTCTCCCAGCGAAAGCCGTCGGGCGAGACGAAGGCGAATAGGCCATAGCGCTCGTGGGTGGTTGCATTGGCGGGAATCCGCTCTTTCGGCCGCTCAGCGAAGTGGAAGAACTTGTAGCGTTCCGCCGCCGGACCGTGGTCATCGCGGAAGACGCCGGCGCCGTTGATACCGGCCGCGACGATGTTGGTGCGCTGGCCGCCGGTCCGGATCACATCGAGTTCCGGCTTGGTCCAGCGGAGTCCGTCGGTGCTTTCGGCGTAGCCGAGCACCGAACCGCTCAATTCCATCGCGCGGCCATCGGAAAACGTGAGTTCCTGCTTCGCAGTCCTCAGGCGTGCCGCGTACCAGCAGCGATACTTGCCGCCCTCGTGGATCACACGGACAAAGTTGGTCGATTCCTCCCAAGGCTGATCTGCAGCGAGCCACGGCGCGGTCTTCGACGCGGGCTCGATCGTGAGCTTCACGCCGAACGGCACGTCGACCGGACGGAGCGCGTGGCCTTCAAGCGGGAAGTCGCGGCCGAAGTCGCGCATGATGCTTTCGCGCAACGTACGTCCCTCCGGAGTCATGCGGGCGGGGTCCAGGCTGACGCCGAGCTCGCCTTTCTTGACGTGGAACCAGTCGAAGAAATGGAACGTCCTCCGAGCCGGAGGAATCGCGGCCAGCAGCGGTGTGGTTTGAAGGAAGGTTCGGCGCGTCATTTCGGGTGTTCCGTCGATACTAGTCTTCGCAAGGATTCCAGGAGTTCGCGCCGCTCATCTCCGCTGGGGTCGCGCGTGAAGCCCCAGACGCGCTCGACGTCGCCACCCGAGGCGGGATTCAGGAAACGCGTTGCCAGCGGAGCCAAGTTCCAGCCGGCGATGTCGTAGCCGATCTCGCGCGAGATCGCGAGCACCATCACGTAGTTGCCGTAGACGTTGGGATGGATTCCGTCGGGACCGACTACTCTGCCGAATCCGAGATCCTGCACATGCTTGTTGGCGGCGTCCATGATGCGGTTCATGTCGATGAGCCGGACTCCCGCGGCCCGGGCTTCCGCGCGAATCGCACCGTTGCCGGTGTGAACGCCATCGTCGAGCGGAGCGTCCCAGCGGCACCATCTGCACTTTGCGGCTGGCTCGTAGTCAAACATCGTCATGAGAAGGATGCGGCCGCGGGGGAGGATCTTCGATGCTTCCCCAATCATGCCGCGCAGCGAGGCGCGATACCGCTCAAACATTCGCGTCGCGTCAGGCCATGGAGCGGGGTGGACCGAATCGTCGATTCCGCCTGCGTCCTCGTAGATGAGCCAGTCGCCTTTTCGAATTTCGCCCCGCGAAACCTGCCCGGCGACCTCCTTCGCCACCGAATCGACCGGTCCAATGGGGACTTTCCACAGGTACGTCAACACGGGAACCTCGGGAGGGTCCGGAAGGTTCGCATCAAGGAGGATCCGGAAGATGCCGTGAAGCGTACGCAGTGGTGAAGGGTCGGTGTAGTTGCCGAAGCCGTATCCCTTCACGATGCTGTCGCCATGCAGCACGATGCGGTCAGCCGAAGCGGGAGTGAGCGCGACGAACAAGATGGCCGTAAGCGAGCGCATGTCAGAATATCAACTTCAGAGCAAGCTGAATCGTCCGGTTGCCCTTGGCGAGCCCGGTGATCCGGCCAATCGTGGGTGTATTGACGGTGGCCGCGGGAAGTCCGAATCCAGGCGTGTTGCTCACGTTGAACGCTTCCGCCCGGAACTGTAGCGACGTTCTCTCGAACAAGCCGAAGCCTTTGAAGATCGACGCGTCAACGTTCACCATCCCCGGACCACGCACGACGTTCGGTGCCGAGTTTCCGAACGTGAACGGAACGGGTTGAGCGAACGCTTCCGACTCAAACCATCGGTTGATCGACCGCTCCGTCGCCGGCAGGGCGCCGTTCCTCAGCCGGTCCGCGCGGGCCTGCGTGATTGAGAAGCTGCCGCTCAGATTCGATGCGGCGAGGACGGAGAACGGATAGCCGGTGCGCGTAATGAAGATCGCGTTGGTTTGCCAGCCGCCAACCAGGTACTGCGCGACGCTTTTCGCCGAGAGCCAGCGGCGTCCCGGCCCCCATGGCAGATCGTAGCTGACGCTGTGTGCGAAGTAGTGGCGGACATCTGCAGGCGACTCTCCTCGCGCACTCTTGCGGAACGACGGATCCATCAGTTGCGGATACGGCTCGTCGATCGCCTTGCTCCAGGTGTACGAAGTCAGGAACGAGAGCCCGCCGTGCAGCCGCCATTCTGCTTTCGCCTGCAGCGAGTGGTAGCTGGAATTGCCTTCGTTGGTAATGAAGGTCACGCGCCCCGCGCCCGGAAACGGACGCCGCTGCTGGGGGGTGAGCCCGCCGAAGCGGTCGTTCGGACCGAGCAGTGCGAGCGGCAGCGTGTTTCGATCCCGGTTGATGTGGAGATTGGTCGATTTGTTCGCGACATAGCCAGCGCCGGCGACGAAATGGGGCGCCAGGCTCTTTTCGAGCGTCAGATTCCAGCTTTGAATGTAGGGTGCCTTTGAACTGCCCGGGTCGAATCCGCCAGTTGTGGTGTTGACGCTGATCGGCACCTGGTTCGTTGCGTTGAGGTCGAGGAATCGGCCGAACGAATCTCGAAACGTCCGGGCCGGTGTCACCTGATCGGGCGACACGAAGGCGTTCTGTTGGAGGGCCGGTGGAAACACGCCGAACCCCGACAGTCCCTTGAACTGCGGGAAATACGCGATGCCGTATCCGCCGCGCAGCACGAACGTCGGGAGGATTTGCCACGCCAGTCCGAAGCGCGGTCCGAAGTTGACCCAGTCCGTCGGGAACGGGGGTTCCTGCTTTCGATTGCAGGCACAGGATGGGTTGAACGCCCAGAAGCTGCCGGCCTCAGTGGTGGGGGCGGTCGAAACGTCCCAGCGCAGTCCGAGGTTGAGCGTCAGGTTTCGCGCGATCCGGTAGTCGTCCTGTACGAAGAGCGCCCCTTCCTTGGTGATCGGCTGCATGCCACCGCCAGCCACCAAACCGGCGTATGCGGCGTCTGACCAGCCGATCAGGAAATCCGCGAACCCGCGTCCGGTTCGGGCCCGGCCCGGAACACTCGTGAAGACGCCAGAGTGATTGTAGCCGCCCGCGGGGAAGTTTGGAATGTAGTCGGTGGTGTGGAGCCTGCTCAGCGTCCCGCCGAATTTCACGAAGTGCGCTCCACGCGTCCAGCTCATGGTTTCCACGATGTTCCAGTTGCGCTGCGCGAAGAGGAAGCGGTCGTAGGGCGTGCCCAGCGCGGTGATTCCTGTTGGGGTGATGTTGGGGAAGCCCCACTGCAGGCGCTTGTTCTCGTGGATCGCGGGCAGGGAGAGCTTGCTACGCCAGTCGTCGAGCGCGGAAGGCTCGGCCAGTTGCGGAATGCTTCGCTTCTGGAACGCCACCCGGAGCTCGCTGATGAGGACGGGCGAAAACGTGTGCGTGTGGCTCACCTGGAATCCCGGATTCACGGACTCGCTCAACGCCTGCGCGTTCGGATTCGCCGGGCCGGGCAGATTGAATCCGGAGAAGCTGTTGGTGCGGTTGTCGCTGTAGCGGCCGGTGATCGTGTTCGACTGGTTGATCACCCAATCGATCTTGGTATCGGTCCGGACCGAGGTGCTGCGCGTGCCAGTCTGGAGATTGAAGTTGTTGGCGAGCCCGGCCGTTGTCGCCTCCGGCCAGAAGGCCGCGATCTTGCGGGATGCTTCGTCGATGATCGCGGCGGGAATCGTGTTGCCCGGGAACGGGTCGCGCACCACGGCGTTGTTCTCGCGGCGCGTGGTGCGGGGATCGTAGATCGTGTTGGTGTCTTCGCCGAAGTCGCCGTTGCGCATGCGCGCCGTGGGCACGGTCGAGATCCGGACCGCCTGGCCGAAGTTGCGCGTCCACTCGGCGTTGGTAAAGAAGAAGAGCTTGTCCTTACGCACCGGCCCGCCGACCGAGCCGCCGAACTGGTTGTACCGCAGCACGGGTTTGGTTGCCGTGGGCGCCGCGAAGAAATTCTTGGCGTCGAACTTGTCGTTGCGCAGGAACTCGAAGGCTGAGCCGTGAAACTGGTTGGTTCCCGACTTGATGTTGATCGCGACCACGGCGCCCATTGCGCGGCCGTACTCGGCCGAGTAGTTGCTGGTGATGACCTTGAATTCGCTGATGGCGTCAATCTGCGGCACGTAGGCTACGCCCGCGCCGCCGGTGGTTCCACTGAATTCCTGGTTCACCGGGACGCCGTCAATGTTGAAGTTGTTCGACGTCGCGCGGTTGCCGTTGATGCTCGGATTCGACGGATTGGTTCCAATGCCGCCCCCGCCGCCGGAGGACCCCGGAATGATCGTGAGCAGGCTGAGGACGTTGCGTCCGCCAATGGGCAGGTCGACGATCTTCTTGTTGTCGACCACCTGGCCGAGAGTTGAGCTGACGCTTTCAAGCAGGGGCGCCTGCGCCGCCACTTCGATCTGTTCGGCGACGCGGCCCAACTCGAGCCGCATGTCGATGCGCTGGTCGGTCGCCACGCGGATCACGATATCGCGCTGGACGGACCTCTTGAAGCCCTCCATCACCGCCTCCAGACGGTACGATCCCGGATCGAGGAAGGGAAAAGCGAATCCGCCGTCCGCGCTGGTACGGAACTTCAGCGCGGCGTTGGTGCCTTCGTTCAGCAGAGTCACTTCGGCACCCGCGACCGCCGCGCCGGATGGGTCTGTGAGCGTACCGGTCAGTGTCGACTTCACGCGCTGGCCCAAAGCAGCAAGCGCGATCACCAGCAAGATGGCACAGCGTTCGGCGTTCCTCATGATCGATCCCCTCTCACTGAGTTTCGGTGGCTCGGCTATTTTACCTCAGGGGGTCCCGGAATGCGGTGATCGCGCGGATTATGATCAATTCATGATCATGAGAGGCCTGCTCGCGCTTCCGCTGGCTGCTGGTATCGCCGCCGCGGCGGATGCCATCGATACGTTCTTTGACCGGTTCACCGCGGGCTGGGTGCGCACCGATCCGAATCTGGCCACCCGCACTCAGTACTTTTCCGGTGCTGAACAAGAGAAGCTGGATGCGCAACTCACTCCCGTTGACGCCGCGTCTCGAAAACAACGGGTGGACATGGCGCGCCGCGCTCTGGCCGAGTTGCGCCGGTTTGACCGGACCCGGCTCACGCCTACGCAGCGAGTCTCGGCGCGGACGCTCGAGTGGCAGTTGGACGCGGTCATCCGCGCGGAGCCGTTCGATACGCATCGCTACATCTTCAATCAGGGAATCGCCGGACAGCCCGGTCTACTGGTGCGCTTCCTGACCGACAATCATCCCGCACGCAACGCGCGTGACGCCGGCAACTACCTATCGCGCCTGGGGCAGGTGGCGGCGCGTTTGGATGTGATGACGGCCGAGGCATCCGAGCGGGCCGGGCGCGGGATCGTACCGCCGCGGTTCATTCTCACTGCAACGATCGGGCAGATCGAGCGGTTAGTAAAGCCCGCGCCGTCCCAAAGCGTGCTGGTGGAGCTCTACGTGGAGCGGCTGGCCAAGGCTGGCGTCCCTGAAGCGGAGCGGGCCAAGGTGCGGTCATCCGCAGAGGAGCTGGTTCGTGGCCAAATCAACCCGGCGCTGCGGCGAGTGATCGCGCTGCTCGAACGGCAACGGGAGAAAGCAACAGACGAGGCGGGTTTTTCGAAGCTGCCGGGCGGCCTGGACGCCTATGCGAACCGGCTCCGTGAATCGACGTCAACAGCGATGACCGCGGACCAAGTTCACCGCACGGGCCTGGAACAGGTGGCGCGGATCGAGAACCGGATGGACCGGATCCTGCGGGGAATGGGTTACCGCGACGGGACCTTCAAGGAGCGTTACGCGAAGGCCGAGAAGGACAACTCGTATCCGGAGTCGCCGAACGTGCGGGAGACG
>Ga0194131_10003750_pt1 | contig 23619 bp, 23 predicted proteins | sample TA2KigO120mmetaG_FD_148631 | JGI IMG/M metagenome (GOLD analysis project Ga0194131, IMG submission 148631) | Freshwater microbial communities from Lake Tanganyika, Tanzania - TA2015053 Kigoma Offshore 120m | ecosystem: Environmental > Aquatic > Freshwater > Lake | place: Tanzania: Lake... | reverse complement strand
AACAGGCAGCCTTTCGTTTTTAGATTCGCGAAAGGGTACGCCTACCTATTTCCTATTTCCACACGCTTTGATCATAGCTCTCTGTGGTGCGAAAAAATCCGAACCAATCGGCGCTCCGAGCGGCAAATGCTGGCGCGCGCCATCAAACAGACCTATTACGAGATTCTTGAGCGCGCTCATAGCAAACAGCCGGGCAACGAAAAGATCGACTTCCTGATTGAGCCCAACGACATGATAGAAGTCGCCGCCGGGTCGGCGAAAGCTAAGGGCGTGTTGAAACGAGCGAAAAAGGGATTTCATCTCACCCTGCCAACGACAACGATGTTTATTGATCAGCGCACACGCCGCACCTACATCGCCATCCCGTCTGAGCTGATCGAATGGCTCATCGCATCGCGCAGCTGAGGACGGCTTGGCTCAGTTGAAAATCGCTTTGCTGCCGTCACTACCTGCCGCTCTCGGTTGGAGTTGGGTCTTAGGTGCGGCATTGCTGCTTTGGAGCGGCTGTAGCCTGCTGCAGCCGCTCCAACAGTTTTCTCTCGGTGATCTCGGCCACTTCGCGTATCGCCGTTCCAACGGCAATCAGGGCGGCATCGTTGTCGGTGTGCCGCACGGGCGCGCGGAGCCTAAGGCGGTCGAGTACGGCGAGCGGATCAGCGATGCCATCGGCGCTGGCTTGGTCGTCGGCTATGATTTTAACGCCAAGCGCATTCCCGTCAGTCAGCCGCTAGTGCACCAAAGTCCCGTCGGTTGGCCCGCGGGCGGCGCGCGGCGCGGCAGCGTCTATCCCGAGTTCACCAAGCTGCTGCAAGAGACGGTTAGCGGCCCCATGCAGTTTTATGTTGGCGTACGGGTCGCCGATAACCGCAGCGAAGTGCCGCGCATCGAAGTTGCCGCGGGCGGATTTTCCTTTGAGGAGCTGTTGGCTCTCAAGGCCTCCTATCGGCGGCTGCGGGACGAGTCTCTCGGTGGTTGGCCAGCGGTGCCCAAAGTGGACGTCGCTATTCACCCGCTCGACGATATTTCCTGGACGTCGTACGGCGTGCGGAACTACGGCGTCTTGTTGCTGGCGGAGCGCGGCTTGGTCATACGCTTGCCGCAGGCTCTCGCGGCCGGTGATAACTTCGCGGCCTATGACGACGTAGTGACCGCGTGGGTCCGCCACGCATTGAACCTCGCTCAGGGTCGCGCGGGGACGCACTTGCCAAGTTTCGTTTCCCGGCAAATGACGTATGGCCGGATCGATGCCATCGCTGCGCGCAAAGAAAGCCGCGGCATCGTGCTGGCCGCGCCGCACGGCAGCTTCGATTGGTACACCGGTGAGCTAGTCGAAGAGTTGAGTTACCGGACTCAGCTGCCGGCGGTGATTACCCGCGGCTTTACGCCCACCGAATGCGGCGGCTGGCGCATCAACGTCAACCGGCCCACCGAACGCCGTTATCCGACACAAGGAGTCGGACGCAAAACCGAGCGCGCGCAAGCCGTGTTTGATGATTACTCACGGACCGTGTTCGAGGTCGGCCGCGGTGCACTGGATCTTTATATCGAAAGGCATCAGAGCGGCGCACTCGGCCACATCGACGTCGCCACGGTCGGCGTCACCAGCGAAGCCGCGCGTGCGATCAAGAACGCCTTCCGGCAGATTCGTGACCGAGTGCTGCAAGCCAACCCGGGTATCGGCAAAGTCGAACTGTTAATCGAGCCGATCGATGCCATCGAGATCGGCGCCTGGGCAGCCAAGGACCAGGGCATGCTCAAGCTCGCGCAAACTAGTCTGCATTTTGAATTACCAGCCCACAATATCATGCACCATGACCGCACCCGGAGAATCTACACGGCAATCCTCGCCGAATTGGTCGACAAGATAGTGCGCGGTGGAGACGGGTTGCTGCCTTTACGATAATCATACTAAAGTCGTAGCGAATCGCTAGAAAAATATTGCTCCAGTGTGGTTTTTTCTTGCAATTCCTATGAAGCTCCTGTAGTTAAGCCTCCTAGCGATATACGACTTAAGACGTATTTCTCGATTGAGGTCGTAGACGCAAATGGAGCGCGCAACCCGAAAATAGAGAACCCACCCATGGGTGCCATCGAGTTTGAAGGAATCGTCGCCAGTAGTTTAGCAATGCAGCAAGTGATCCGGCGCGCCCGCGACGCGGCGGCGGTGGACATGCCGGTGCTGATCACCGGCGAAACCGGCACCGGCAAAGACCTGCTGGCGGCGGCGATCCATCGCTGCAGCCGGCGCAAGGACAAGCCTTACATTGCCATCAACACCGGCGCGATTGCGCCCGAGCTCATTGCCAGCGAAATCTTTGGCCACGAGAAGGGCGCGTTCACCGGCGCGCAAGATTCCCGTCCGGGAATTTTCGAGCAAGCCCATGGCGGCACGGTCTTTCTCGACGAGATCGCGACCATGGATGCCAAGACGCAGGTGAGCTTGCTGCGCGTGTTGGAAGAAAAGAGCTTTCGCCGTGTCGGCGGCACGAGAAACATTCCCGCGGACGTACGCATCATCGCCGCCGCTAACGAAGACTTGGAAAAGCACGTAACTCAACAACGCTTTCGCGAAGATCTCTTTTACCGTTTGAACGTCTTTCATATCGTCGTGCCGCCGCTGCGTGAGCGCCACGGGGCGGTGCCGATGCTGACCGAATACTTCATTGCTAAATTCGCCGCGGCCTTTGGCAAGAAAGTGCATGCCGTGGCGCCGGAGGCGCAGCGCATCCTCGGACGCTACCCTTGGCCTGGCAACGTGCGCGAGCTCAAGAACGTCATCCAATCGGCGGTGTTGATAGCCGAAGGCAAGGAGCTGACTTCGGATTTATTGCCACAGCGGATTACGGCAGTGGTGCGTTTTGGCGCCGGCGATGATCAGCTCGGCGGTTTTCCGCTCGGTCGGACTCTTGGCGCGATCGAGAAAGAAGTGATCCAAAGGACCCTGTCCTCGGTGCGGGGAAACAAAAAGCATGCGGCGGAAATTCTCGGCATCAGCCGCCGCGCGCTGTATAACAAAATGAGCCGCCACCAGCTGTCGTGAAATGAAACCATCAAACGCCGCGCTTACCCATACAAGTGTATTCAAAGAGCCGGATGCCCTGGCTCAATTTGAATATGGCCGCGAATATGACGGCAAACCGCTGCGGTCGCCTGAGCGGCGCCTGATGTTCGCCATTTTGATCGATGCGGTCGAGTGCTTTCAGCGCTATTTGTTGAGTCACAAGAGGCGCGAGCAGCGCCTGTTTCTGCAAGCAGAAGCGTGGATTTTCGGCCAGGAAGGACAGTGGCTGTTTTCCTTTGAAAACATCTGCGAAGAGCTGCGCATCGAGCCAGACTATCTTCGTTCCGGGCTCAGGCGCTGGCGTGCGCAGGCCCAAGGGCCGCGCAAACGTGCGTACGAACATCCGTCTATGAATTTGCCCCATCAACGGCTCAGGAATTCCGATATCTATGTTTAGGTCGCTTTCGCTTCGGCGCTGACGATTCTGCTGATTATCACTCCCGGATTCGGCCGCGCTGCCAGACCGAATTACCCCGAACAGAACTTAACCAAAGGCAGAACCGCCAGTGGTTACGCTTTCCTGGGCGGCGGTCTCGGTGTCGACGATCAGCGTGCGATGGAGCGCGAGGCTGGGGCCTACAATGTGCAGTTGGATAAAGAAGGCGCCGTCACCGCGATCCCCCGCATTTTGCAACAATATGACCGTTCTTGCTCTAAGCGCTTTCTGGATCATCAGTTTAGTTTTGCCGACTGCCGTCCTCGGGCAGACAAAGTTTATCGTATCGGCCTTGCCGCCGACGCTCGATGCCGCGCCGCTATGGGTTGCCGATAAGAAAGGCTTTTTCCAGCGCGAGGGCCTCGACGCCGAAGTTGTCGTAGCCAAGAGCACCGCCTACAGCCTTCAGGCGCTCGCCGGTGGGCTGATCCATGCGGCGTTGGCTGACAACCACGACATTCTTGCGCACATCGACAAAGGCAGCGATCTCGCCATCGTTGCCGCCGGCTGCAAAAGCTCGCACATGATCGTCGGCGGCAAGAACATCAAAAGTTACGAAGACCTGCGTGGCAAGAGCGGTGCTTCGTCGACTCTGAGCACAGGAACCGCATCGCTGTTGCGCCGCTTGTTGCGCGCCCACGGCTTGGAGCAGGGCAAAGACTATTCATGGGTAGAGCTGGCCCGCGGCGGCTCGTTACTGGACGCAGTCGCCAGTGGCAAGGTTGCCGGCGCGGTGGTCGACGTGCCGGACAATTTTCGCGCCCAGGAAATGGGCTTCCAGGTGCTCGGCAAACTGAGCGACCTGCTGCCGAATTATTTGCGCTCGAGTTTTGCGGTGCGCCGCAAATGGGCGGCGCAACACCGAGCCGACCTGGTTCGCTTTGTCAAAGCGTTGCTGCAAGCGAGAAAATTGATCGAAGATCATCCCGACTTGGGCGCCGAGTTTTTGGCGCAGCAGCTAAAAGTGAAGCTCGGCCTGGCGCGGCGCGGCTTGGATTACCATATCGAGACTCGCTCCTGGGGAGCCAATTTCACCATTGAACCTGAGATTATGAAGTCGGTCATCAAAACGCACGCTGACCATAACGAAATGAAAGGGCCGTTGCCCGGCGCGAAGAAATATTTTGATCTCAGCTACTTGAACGCAGCGCTCCACGAACTGGCGTGGCGCTGATGGAAGTGAGGAACTCCGAAGCATGACAGCACCTCCGGTGCGCCGCCGCGAGCTGGTTCGCTGCTGGTATTCGGCGGCGCGATGGCAGCGACGCTTCGAGATGACACGTTAGAATAGATTGATGGAGGGGAAATAGTCGTTATGCTTCCAGTGATAGCTTCAGCGCAGAGAAGAATGGCTCGGGGAGCAGGCTTGGCCGCGTTGATCTTTGCGCAGATCATTAGCCTGTGCCGCCTGGCCACGGGAATTGCCGCAGCGGCGGCACGATGAGGAATTTGCCAAACAGGAAAAAATCTATTAAAGCCGGGGCGACAGCGTTCCGGACGGGTAGCGAAGACCTATCCCAGTTTGTCGAGACCGTATTGAGCCTGCTAACCGAAATTTTGGACGCCGCCGGCAATGGCGTGAAAGTTTGTCCATGGCTCAAAAAAATCAGCTGCGCGCAAGTCAGCTGCGCGTCGAAAACTGAATGGTCGCCCACTGAGCTGATCCAAGTCCGCAAAGTTTGCAGCGCCGTTTCGGTGCCGCGTGTGAAACTCATAAAGTTCGAGGCAGGCAATCCGCCGGGATTCTGATGAGCCAATGGCGAAGAATCTGCTGCATGCACCTGCGCGAAAGGCAGAGCCTTCGCTTACGCTCAGGATGACAAAACGGGCGATTTAACCTTGGTGACATAGTCTCAGAGTCGATGGGCGCGCGGTTTTTCCATCGCGGCTTTTTCTCACTTCCCAGCAGCGCGAAAACGATTATTTTTATTCGCATTTGTGACAGGCGACGGCGTGATTTCGCTGCTGCATGGGGTCGGCGCCGCTGGCATGGCCGTTGCGTTTGATAGTTTGCGTGTAAGCAAGCGGCCAATCCACTAAATAGGGAGGTGAAACAATGAGAAAGTTTTTTGTCATGGGCTTTATCGCGCTGCTATTGGGTTTTGCGCTTTCGGATTCTTTCGCTCAGCGAGGACCGGGGATGATGTGGCGCGGCAGCGGCGGCTGGGGACCGGGCACACCGTACAGCAAGATGTACGATCCCAAGACGGTGGAAGCGATCACCGGTGAAATCACCAGTATCGACCAGATCACACCGAACAAGGGGATGGCGGCGGGCATTCATATGAACGTGAAGACCGACAAGGACAGTTTGTCGGTTCACTTGGGGCCGTCTTGGTATCTCGAGAATCAGGATGTGAAGCTTGAGCCAAAAGACAAGGTCGAAGTGAAAGGCTCGCGCATCACCTTTGGCGGCAAGCCGGTGGTTATCGCCGCGGAAGTCAAGAAAGGCGACGAAGTTTTGAAGCTGCGCGACGACGCCGGATTCCCGGTGTGGAGCGGCTGGCGCAGACGGTAAGGGCGAAGAGCGCAGAAGAAAGAGCAGGGAGCAGGGAGTTGTCCGCTTTGCTCTTTGCTGACTTCGCAGGAGAAGCAATGAGCGGTGGACTTTTATTCGTGGCGATCGGCACGATGGGCGGACTGCTCGCCGGGTTATTCGGTGTCGGCGGCGGCATCGTCATCGTGCCGGCGCTGATCTATCTTGCCGGCTTCACGCAACATCAAGCAACTGGTACAAGTCTCGCCGTCCTGCTCCCGCCCATCGGCCTGGGCGCAGCGATCGAGTACTATCGCCACGGCAACGTTAACGTCCGCGCTGCGATTATTCTCGCGATCACAATGTTGATCGGCACCTGGCTTGGCTCGTTGGTCGCCAACAAAATTTCCGGTCCCTATCTTAGGCTGATGTTCGCGGTGTTTGTCTGGTTTTTGGGCGGCTATCTCATCTATGGCGCATGCCACCGCCTAGGTTGGTTGTGATGCGTTCACGGAGGTGAGCAATGAATTGGCTTAGAAAAGAAGAGTGGCCCTAGTGGCAAGCCGGCCTGTTGTTGGGGCTTCTCAACATTATCACGTTCTACGTTTCCAACTATTATCTTTCGGTGTCGACGACGTTCTCGCGCGCGGCGGGCATGCTCGTCAGCATCGTCGCACCGGAGCACGTCGCTGCCAATGCTTACTGGCAAAAAGTCCAGCCGACTGTCGACTGGCAATTTATGCTGGTGATCGGCATTCCCATCGGCGCCTATCTGGCCGCCCGTTTGAGTCAGCCGGCGCTGAGGTTCACAGCGAAACTGCCTGACATGTGGGTGAGCCGCTTTGGCACGAGCAACGCGCAGCGCTGGGTCGTCGGCATCATCGGCGGCATCCTGGTCGGGTTTGGCGCGCGCTTGGCCGATGGCTGTACCAGCGGACACGCTTTGAGCGGCGGCGCACAGTTGGCGGCGAGTAGTTGGGTATTTCTTGTTGCCATGATGCTGTCAGGCACGATCAGCGCGCGGCTTATTTTCAGGAGGGTTTAGCTATGGGTCCGTTGGAAATTGCTGGCTCCGCACGTTTAGTGCTCGGGCTGGTGACGGGAATTTTGTTTGGCTTTATTTTGCAGAAAAGCCAGGTCACCAAATATCAGAAAATCGTGTCGTTCTATCGCTGGAACGATTTGACGGTGCAGAAGGTCATGTTCGCGGCCATACTGGCCGGCATGGTCGGCGTCTACGCGCTGCATGAGTTGGGGCTAGTCAATCTGCACATCAAACCGACGCTGTTGGGCGCCAACATTGTTGGTGGCTTAATATTCGGTCTCGGCATGCTGCTCTTGGGCTTTTGTCCCGGCACTTGTGCGGCGGCCTTCGGCGAAGGGCGACTCGATGGTTTGTTCAGAGGGATTTTGGGTATTTTGATCGGCGCCGGTCTTTATTCCGAGGTGTATCCGCTGATTCAGGGTAATCTGCTCACACTCGGCGACTTCGGCAAGTTGACCATCCCGACGCTGCTCGGCGTCGACCCATGGCTCGTCATCGTTCCCTTTGCCATCGTCGTCAGCGGCGTGCTCCTCTGGATGGATCATATCGACAAACAACGCTTGGGTCGGCACGACACCCATGAGGAGCGTCCTGATATTTTTCTCCATGGCGTGAAACATTCGTCGGAGTAAACTATTTAGCATATGACGAGGCTAGCGGAGTGTTTGAAGGGCGCGCGCGGCGAGTGGTACGTGGTTGCGCAGGGTGCGCTGTTTTTGCTGATTGTGTTCGGGCCGCGCGCCGGGGCTGGCTGGCCGTTTGCGGCAGCGCCGTATGATTGGCTTGGCTCAATTAGCGGCATCGCGCTGATCGCCACCGGTGGTTTGCTTTCCTTCGCGGGTATTTTTGGTCTTGGCAGAAATCTCACGCCGCTGCCGCGTCCGAAAGAGACCGCTAGTTTGGTTCAGAGCGGGCCCTATCGAATCGTGCGCCATCCGATTTATAGCGGGCTAATCATGGTGGTTTTGGGTTGGGGGATGACCGCGCACGATTGGCTGCTGCTGGTCTACGCCGTGTTGACGTTGGTGTTCTTCGATGTCAAATCGCGCCGCGAAGAGCGCTGGTTGAAAGAAAAGTTTCCCGAGTACGGCGACTATCAAGCGCGGGTGCGCAAGCTGATTCCGTTGGTTTACTAGCTAATCCTGCCGTAGCTTCAGGTGCGACGACGAATCCGTTCCACGTTGCAGTGTGGCGGGCGTGAGGACGGATCAAAGTTCACTCAAAAAGTTTCGAAAAAGCCGAAATATCCCAGAAGATTCTCGGTGAGATCCCATGAGAAGCCCGCTTTTTTATCCACCATGCCGCCCGCGACGGCGAGTTTGACATTGTGGTAATACACTTTGGCTCGCGGCCCACCGATGGCTCCGCTGAGATCACCTTCTGCACCATCATGGATTCTAATTCCGATTGACGCCCCAATGATGGCGGGAAACAGGCAGTAGTCGGAGCCGGTGTCCAAAGTGGCTTCGAACCTGGGGCTCGTTACGTTGTTGCAAATGGGGTGAATCGGGAGCACCGGGCGCCAGATGCGGGTTTGCTCTGGTATTCCCAGATTGTGAAACGGGAACGACTTGTAGGCTACTCGCAGGATTTCAAGACTCGAGGTTCCCAATTGGCGGGAACCTTGATCATGAGCGGATCGGTCTCGCCGTTTCTTTTGGCGTCTTCGAAGGTTTGCTCGAGCGGATTGACGCCGGCGGTTGGTTTACGATAAGCGTCGCCCTGAGTTTAAGCGCCTAGAAGGGGATGACGATGATGCTTGGTTTGCTCTTGGCAATGTTCTGCGCGTTCGGCGGTGCCGAGCTGGCGCGGGCAGGGGAGGCGATTACGCCTGATTTGATCGCCAAGGCGAAAGCCGAGGGCGAAGTGGTTTGGTACTCGACGCTGCCGGTGACGGAAGCCCAGGCTTGGAGTGCGTTGTTCACCAAGCAGTACGGCATCAAAGTGACGATTTTTCGCAGCGGCGCGAGCGGCATGACGCAAAAGCTCATGACTGAAATTCCGGCGGGGCGTTGGGGCTTCGATATCGTTATGAACCGCGGCACGAATATCGAGCTATACAAAAAGCGCGGCTGGCTGCAGAAGCTCAACTATCCTGAACGCAAACAGTTCATCGACGGCTTCATCGATCCTGAAGACTACTGGGGCACTTACTACATGCAATTCTGGGCGATCAGCTACAACACGACGCTGGTGAAGCCGCACGAAGTGCCGAAGAGTTACGAAGACGCCGCCAATCCCAAATGGAAGGGCATGACGACCTTCGACGAGCAGGACGTCGATCTCTACGTGACGCTGCTCAAGATCATGGGCCGAGAAAAGGGACGCGATTGGTTAAAGAGAGTGGTCGCCAATGGCCTGCGGCCGAGACAAGGTCACACCATGGAAGTGCAGCTCGTCAGCGCCGGCGAATTTGCCCTCGGTCTCAGCACCTACGCGTCGATCGCCGAGCAGTTTCGCGCCAAGGGCGCGCCGGTGGATTGGGTGGCGTTCGAGCCGGTGCCGGTCAACACATTGGGGTTTGCGATCAGCGCCAAACCGCCGCACCCAAACGCGGCGCGCTTGTTCGTCCACTGGGGGCTGTCGGCGGCAGGGTTGAAGGCGATGCACGATATCTCCGAACGGGTGCCGGCGCGGCGCGACGTGCCGCTGAAAAACAAACGGCTCGAACGGATGCTGCAATCCAAATTGGTGCCGGTGGATTTGGCGATCGCCGACAAATATGCCGAGTACAACCAAGAATTTCTGTCGCTGTTGAAGGGCAAGAACTGAAGGCCGGCCCACCGGTTTAGGGGAGGTTTCAATGGCGCGTCGACGCGGCTTGACGAAACTCTGCGCGGCTGTAGCGCTGATCGCGCTTCTATGGACGAGTGCGCTGCGCGCCCAGGAGCGTCCCTCGATGCTGGTCGGCCACGGCTCGCTGTCGGGGTCGATCTTGCCGCTTTGGGTCGGTGCCGAGGCGAAGCTTTTCGACAAACACGGATTGCAAGTCAAGCCAATCTATCTGCCGCGCGCCGCCGGTCGCTCGGCGCTGCTTGCCAACGATATTCAGATTTATTTCTCCGTCGGTCCGCCGTTGGTGCAGGTGCGGCTTGCCGGAGGCGATATCGCGATCACGTCCTGCATCGTCCACAAGCTCACTTCCAAAGTGATGGTCGCGCCCGGCATTCAAAAAGTCGCCGATTTGCGCGGCAAAGTGCTGGGCGTGGCGAATCCGGGCTCGGGCAGCGATTTTACTGCCAAGCTTTTCGCAACCCGGCAGGGGATAAAGATCGGTCAAGACATCACGCTGATCTACACCGGCTCCACCAGCGCCAACTTTGCCGCGCTGGCCAACGGCCGGGTGCATGCGATCTTCGCCAATGCGCCAGATGATCGCCAGGCGCTCGCCGCCGGCTTTAAGCCGCTGATTGAGTTGGGCGATCTCAATATCCCTTATTCGGGAAACTGCACCTCGGTCATGCGTCCCTATCTGGCCAAGCAGCCGGCACGCATGCGCAGTTTTCTCGCCGGCATCATCGAAGCGATCGCTTATATCAGAGCGCGGCCCAACGAAGCCAAGGCGGCGTTGCAGAAATACACGCGGGTGTCCGATCCGGCGGTATTGCAGCATAGCTACGAGAGCGACACGCGCTTTATGGAGGCGCTGCCCGTACCCAACCCGGATGGCATTCGGACCATCTTGGAACAATTGGGAGTGTCGGGGCGGCAAGCCGAGACGTTCCTCAGTGAGTTCATCGACGATCGACTAATCAAACAGCTCGCCGACGAAGGTTTGTTAAAACAGGTTTATCCCGGCGGCGTTCCCGGCCGCTAGAGACTGTATCGCAATGTCATTCTGAGCCGAAGGCGAAGAATCTGCTTCATGCAACTGCGGGAAAAGCAGATCCTTCGCTGATGCTCAGGAGGACAAAGCGCAGAGTTTTCAAATGACGACGAAGTCGCTAACCAGAGAGTTTGCTTCGCCAATGCGATTGGCGTATTGCGGAGGTTACCGCCAACCCATCAACTTAGAACTCGGAGGAAACTTTCGGTGAAAATGAATGCACCAAAGTCAAAGTTATCGGTCCAGTCGGCACAGCATGCCATCGACCGGCCGGTGGAGCTCGGCAGACCGCAAATGAAATGGGGCAGCGACGCGGTGGCCGAGACAGTGCGCCGGCTCGATTTGAAATATATCGCGCTGGTGCCCGGCGCCAGCTATCGCGGCTTTCACGACAGTATCGTCAACTATCTCGGCAACCAAAATCCGCAGATGGTGATTTGCTTGCATGAGGAGCATGCGGTGTCGATCGCCGACGGCTACGGCAAGGTCACTGAACAGCCGATGGCGGTGGCCTTGCACGCCAACGTCGGCTTGATGCATGCGGCGATGCCGATCTTCAATGCTTGGTGCGATCGCACGCCGATGATTATCTTCGGCGCCACCGGCCCGGTGGATGCCCATGTGCGCCGGCCGTGGATCGACTGGATTCACACCGCCAAAGATCAGGGTGCGATCATTCGCGATTACACCAAATGGGACGATCAACCGGCGTCGCCCCAGGCGGCGGTGGAGTCGGTGCTGCGTGCCAATCAGATCACCCGCACGCCGCCCTACGGCCCGGTCTACATTTGTCTCGACGCTGGGCTGCAGGAAGCAGCGCTGACCGGCAAAGTCTCGGTGCCCGACGCGGCGCGTTTTGCAGCGCCGCCCAGCCCGGCAGTGCCGCGCGCCGCTTTGACGCAAGCGCTGGCTGCCATCAACAAAGCCAAGTGCCCATTGATCCTCATGGGCCGAGTGTCGCGGCGCCAGAGCGACTGGGACAACCGGGTGCGCTTCGCCGAAGCGATCGGTGCCGCCGTCGTCACCAGCAGCAATGATCCGTCGGCCTTTCCAACCACGCATCCGCTCCACTACGCGCCGCCGTGCGTGCGGCCCAACGCTGGTGCTACGGCGTTGATCAAAAAGGCGGACCTGATTATCAATCTCGACTGGCTCGACCTCGCCGGAGTTTTGCGGCTGGCGCTCGATAACAAAGCCCAGAGCCAGGAGCCAACCGACAAAACCATTATCAGCTGCTCGCTCGACAGCATTCGCACCAATGGTTGGAGCATGGACCATCAGGCGCTGGCCGCGGTGGACCTGCCGATCTTCGCCGAGCCGGATACTTTCGTGGCGCAGATGAACGATCGGCTCGGCGCCAGCGCAAAAGGGAAGATCAAGCAGCGCGGCGCGCTGCAGGGGCGGGCACACTGGAACAAGAAACCGATCGCCGTGCCGGCGCCGCACCAGTCGATGACGCTATGGGACATGGCCATGACCGTGCGCACTTTCGCCAAGGGCAAAACCGTGACCTTTGCCAGGCTGCCGATCGGTTGGCCCGGCGAAGCCTACGAGTTCGACGGACCGTTGTCGTTTATGGGCAACGATGGCGGCGGCGCCGTAGGGACCGGCCCCGGGCACACGGTCGGCGCTGCGTTGGCGCTCAAGGACAGCGGTCGCTTGGTCATCGGCGTGATCGGCGACGGCGACTACTTGATGGGTGTCAGCGCGCTCTGGAGCGCGGCGCACTTCAACATCCCAGTGATGGTCGTGGTCGCCGACAATCGCTCTTATTTTAACGACGAGATGCACCAAGAGCGGGTCGCGCAAATGCGCAGCCGGCCGGCGCAAAACCGCTGGATCGGCCAGCGCATTGACGACCCGCGCGTCGATCTGGTTGCCATGGCGCGCGCCCAGGGATTTGACAGCGAAGCGCCGGTGAGCACGCCGGCGGAGCTCGCGGCCGCGCTCGAGCGCGGCGCCAAGGTGGTTGCCGGCGGGGGGCGCTACTTCATCGATTCGCTGGTGCTGCCAGGTTACGCCGACAGCGGGCCCGACCAGCGCGCCGCGGTCGGGAAGAAGAAATAGAGGCACAATGACCGCAGTGGTGGGACTCGGACATGTCGGCATCTACGTGCGCGGCTTGGAACGTATGGTGGCGTTCTACCGCGACACGCTGGGCATGCGTGTTACCAAGCAAAACTGGCGCGCCGGCATTGTCTTCTTCAGCGCCGATCCTACGCGCGCCGACCACGAGATTGCGCTGTTTCGCGGCCGTGCCGACGAGGTTGATTCACGCGTGATCAATCAAGTGTCGCTGCAGGTGGCGACGCTCGAGGATTTGCGCAAGATGCACAAGAAACTCGTCGCCGAAGGTTTGCGCATCGATGCCCTGGTCAACCATGTGAGCGCGCTCGGCTGCTACTACTTCGATCCCGAGGGTAACCGCTCGGAAGTTTTCTGGGTCACCGGGCGGCCCTGTTGGGTGCCGATCGCTCACCCGATCGACATCCATCAGTCGGATGAAGCGGTGTTGGCGGAAGTCGAGGCGCTGTGGCAGCGGCTGCGCCAGGTCGGCATGGGCGAACGGATGGCCAATGAGCCGGCCTCACTCCAGCTGGATTAAACTATTGGCAGAAAAATTTATCGATGGCGCGGCGATGCATTCCTGCGTCCAAGTTTCATGGTATGATTGGCCCGACATCGTTGCGGTCGCTAATATTACGGATTCGAAAGCGAGGGCTGGCGCGGTCATGAACAGTAATTTCTGCTGGTTCGTATTGGGCATTTTTTCCATCGTCTTGGCCTTTGGCTGCGGCCGAGAAGCCTCCCAAGACGCGCACTCCACCGGCGATCACCATAGTCACGGCCAACCCAAGGATTGGAAGTTTACACTAGCTGGCGGTGACGCCCACGAAGGAAAAAAACTGTTTGGGGAGCTGCAATGCTACAAGTGCCATGAGATCAAAGGCGAAAAATTTCCTGACGTCGCGTCAGAGGACAAAGGGATAGGTCCGGAGCTATCGCAAATGGCGGGTATGCACACGGTGGAGTTCTTCGCCGAATCGATCGCCAACCCCAACGCGGTGATCGATCCCGACGCCAAGAAACAAGGCCATGTCGGTGACGACGGCAAATCCAAGATGCCGAGCTTTGCCGATGTGCTGACCGTTAAACAGCTGAGCGATTTGGCGACCTATCTGGCCAGCCTAAAGAGCTCTGAAGCCGGTCACAATCATAAACACTGAGCCCGGTCGCTGTTTACTTTGGCTGCAATAGCCGGTCGATATCGGCTTTGAAGGCTTCAAACGGCTGGGCGCCGACTTTTAACATAACCTCGCCGGTCAGATTGTGCAGCAGAATGCTGGCCGGCGTGCCGGTAAGGCCGATGTCAATGCCTTCCTGCATGTCCTCCTGAACCCGCGCGGCGTTCTTGTTGCTGTCAATGCACTCTTGGAGTTGCTGGTCGTTGACGCCGATCTCGCGGCCGAGGGGCGCCAGTTGTGACAACGGAAAGCCTTTGCCTCCCGACAAAGTGCGGTTGTAGATCGCATGGGTGAACTTCCAAAACGCATCGTTGCCCGCCAGCTGCGCGACGCATTCTGAGGCCTCTGCCTGCTTTTGCGCCCCCGGATTGTGCATACCGAGGGGAAAATGGCGATAGACCCAATTGACCTTGCCCGAGTAGGCTTCAATGATTTGCTGCACCACGGGATGGAAGCGTTTGCAAAACGGACACTCGAAGTCTGAGTATTCGATGAGCGATACCGGCGCTTTGGGGTCGCCCAAGATATGATCGCGTCCGGGGTTGACGCGCCGGACGTTCTTAGCTTTTTCCGTGGCGATGCGCTCCTCTTCGGCGCGCGCGGCGGCCTGGGCTTGCTCCTGTTTGCGAATATAATTCCGAATGCCGAGCTCGACCTGCTCCTGGAAAAAATTGCCGGAGCGCAGTTCTTTGATAACGGCGTCTCTAACTTTCTCGATCAAACGCTGCTCGTCGGTCGTTTGGGCCCAGGCCGTGCATGTCGGTAGGATCGCAGCGAAAAACAGGCATGCAAGCGCGAGCCGGCGCAGTCGCATTATTTGAAAAACCCTTCTTTCTCAAGCTCGCGCAGGGCGCGCAGGTCGACATAGTCCTCGAATTTGAGGTTCTTGCTCTTGGCTTCTTTGCCGAGCTCGTCGATGACGGTTTGAATGCCCGCGGGAGTTGGGAACGGGCGTCGGTCCAGTACTTGAATGCTGCGCGTCAGCGCGTAGTCGACGGTCTCGGCGTCCTCGGTGCGCAGCGCCGAACGGATGACAGCCTTGGCCATGTTAGCGTCGCTTTGCAGGGCGCGAACCGACTCCGACATGCTTTTGATCAGCGCTTTGACCAGCCGCTGATTGCGGTCGAGATAGCTGCCGGAGAAATTTAACGAGAGAAACGGATACTCGATCTTGGTCTCGGCGAGATCGTAGAGGACGTTGAAACCTTCGCGCTTGGCGCGCGGCACGAAATCGGCGGCCATGATCGTGCCGTCGACTACGCCGCTCAGGATCGCTGTAATGCGCGCGCCCGAGTTGCCGATCTGCAACACGGTCACGTCACGTTCCGGGTCGAGGCCGGCTTCCTTGAAAACCAAATTGGTTTGGAAGTGGGAGCCCGAGCCGAAGCGGCTGACCGCGACCTTCTTGCCTTTGAGCTGCTTAAGCGAGGTGATCGACGGCGCGGTGAGGTAAACGTGATTGAAGCGGTTGGCGACCACGGCGGCGATGCGCACATCGGCGCCGCGCAGCTTGGCGAGCATCGCTTCCGAGCCCTGGGAAAACGACAGATCGAAGGTGCCGGAGATCAATCCTTGGCTCAACAGCGAGCCGCTATTGATGTAGACCACCTCCGGCTCGATGCCGTTTTTACGAAAGATTCCCTGGCGCTTGCCCATGTCCAAAACGTAGTTGTTGATGCCGGTGCCGCTGTAGCCCAGGCGGATCTTTTCCAGGGTCTGCGCGGATAGTGGGCCGTGCGTGAGAAGTAAGAAACCGAGGAGCAACGTCGCTGGCAATTTCATCGAAGCCTCCGTTTGAACTCTGGGCGCTCAGCGCCTCTGGCGATAAATGTTGCCAAATCGTCGATCAAGGATGAATCGGCGCGATATCGACGTCGATATTTTCTTCCCGTTGGATCGCCGCGAAACGCTCGCGCAACTGCGCGATGTTGGTTTTGCCCGGCACGGAAATTTCCGCCTGCAAACGAAAGATCGGCGTGCCGCTGATCGGCGCGGCGTAGGTGTCGGTCTCCATGGATTCGATATTGATGCCGAGGGAGCTGAGCACGCCGCTGATCTGATAGACGATGCCCGGATGATCCATGCACGAGGCGGTGAGCCGGTAGGGGAGAAAAGACTCGCCGGTCTTACGATCCGTCGGGGTCTTCAATGAGAGGGTGAGTCCGGTGGCGACCTCGAGCTGACTGTGATCGTTGGCGATCTTCACCAGGGCTGGGCCGGCGCCGCTGATCAATAAGATCAGCGCGAACTCGCCACAGAAGACCGCCATTTTGCTGTCTTCGATGTTGCAGCCATGGCGCGAGATGAACTCGGAGATTTTTTCCACCAGACCGACGCGGTCCGGACCGACGGCGGTGAGGATCAGATGAGTGGTGTCAGCCATGGGCGGATATTAGCTGCCTTGACCCTGGAAGTGAAGGATCGCAGCGGCTGGCGTTTCGCCGTGGGATATTGGCGTGATCGAGTACTGATCGGAAAACCCATCGCTCCAACACTCCATGACTCCAATACCCCAGCGTTCTTCTACGCCATCACTTGGTTCCGAAGAATCCGTTCATGATTGCGTCGTGCCAAAGCTTGGCCACCGGTGGCACGATACCCATCGGTAGCTCTTCGCTGGTCCAGCCCCACGAGTGGATGCCGGCGCCCAGCGATACGCTGTGCACCTTTGGTGCTGGGTTGAGTTGGGCGAACAACGGTTTGGCCCGTTCGCAGCGCTTGAGCGTGACGGTGTCATCGTCGATGCCGTGGATCGACAGAAAGTTCGGCACCGGCTTGACGTTGGGCCCGGTGACGGGAAGCGTGTAGCCAAGATAGCGCTGCACCAACGCATCGGCGTCTTGATTGGATAGCTTCAATCGCGCCGCCGCAGCTTTGGCGGCCGCGGTCAATGCGCCGGTCGAGTTTTTGTGGATGAAATCTTCGGCTTTGAAGTTGGGCCGCTTTTTGGCGTTCTCCCAGCGCTCGAACGTCAGTTCGATCAGCATCGGCAAACCGACGCCGCTGTCCTTCATGCCCTCGTACATGTAGCGCGCGGTGTCGCGCCAGGTGCGCAGGCGCAATTGGTTGAATGGAAAGTTCCAGTCGTCATCGGCGATCAATGGAAACATGTAGCCGAAGGGCGAGCTGCCATAGCCCACCAGACCGGCGATGTTGGCAATTCTTTGCGACGCCATCATGGCAAATGGCCCGCCGGTGGAGTGGCCGTGAATGTAAATCGAATATTCGCCTTCGGGAAATTGCCGGCGCGCGGTTTCTTTAACGGCTTGTTCAAATGCCACTGGCCACGCCGCCATACGGTGGTAGAACTCTGTCCCTTCCTTTGCCGATAGCGAGATCAACGTGCCGTAGTCCGCGCGCTTCGAGGTGTCCTGCACGGTTATGTATTGGTCTTTGGTGATACGGGTCTCTTTGGTCCACAGCGGGGTGCGTGCCGAACCGTCGGGGTTGTCGACGTCGCCGGGCCAATCGCGATGGGGGTCGTTGAAATAAAAGCGGCCCGGAAACGTCATCGTTACGACCTTGATGCCGAATTTTTCAGGCAACAATTTGGCCACCCGCTCGACGGATTTGAAATCGGACACGCCGCCGTGGAGCAGGAAGATGCCAACTTTCGTGCCGTCTGACCCGCGCGCAATGCGGCTTGCGTCCTGCGGTTCGTAGACGACAGCGCCAATGTCCCAGTCCATCTCCAGCTCGTGCAAGCGGAACAAATCTTCACTGACGCGCACGGGCTCAGACGGCATGGCCATGACATCGCGGTGCAGTTGAATCGTCTGCTCGCGTGAAATAACTGACGGCGGCTCCCAATGGTTTTGGCTCGACATGAAAATCTCCTATTACGTTGTGCTTTTGAGAGTAGACGAAGCGCCGGATGGGTGTCAACGCGGCTCGCTGAGTGCGTCGTACAAGACTTGGCCGCTCGCTTGCGCCGGCGCGGGAATCCCCAGCAGCCTCGCCAAAGTGGGCGCAAAGTCGATGAGTGAAACCTGGCCGAGCTTGCCGGCGGGCCTGACTCCGGGGCCATTGAAGGCCATGATTGTGCGCATCGATGGCCGCAGCGGATTGTAGCCGTGGTTACCGATCGGTTCGCGCTGCAAAACCATTGCCCCAGCAGCGATTGCCGGGTCGAAGTCATAGCCGGGCATGAGTTCGATGTAGATATCGCCGCCGGTTTCGCCGCCGATGCCAAGGCCAAGGCCGACGATCTGCGCGTCGGCCAACGCTGCGACCACTGGACGGTTGCCATCTCGCAATCCGAAGAGCGCGCGTTGAATTTCGCGCACGACGCCGCCGCGTTCTTCCGGAGCAACGATGCCGCTTTTGCGAGCTGTCGTGTTAATCAGCAAATAACCGTTGCTAATCGCCGGGTAGTAGGCCTTGGTGCGGCTCAGATCGACGCGTCCCTGGGCGTCGAGAACTTGTAAGCCGCTTGCCTGCAGCGCGCGATTGATTGCCACCCAGCGGCTGACACCTTCCATGCCGTGATCGGACACCAATGCGACCACAGTATCTTCCGGACGATGCTCTAAAAACAGGCCCAGAAATTTATCCGCTTGTTGGTAAACTGTTTCGAGATGAGGTCGCAGTCTAGCGGCGATCTCCGGCCGATGGCCGGGCAGAGCCGGGTCGAGATGGCCGCGCCAAACATGCTCCGCTTCATCTGGAAACGGCGAGTAGGCGAGCAGGAAATCCCAGCTCTGCGTTTCGAGAACCCAACGGGCAGCGGCGTTGAAGTGGCGCGCTACGAACTGGATCGTTTCGAGATAGCGCGCTTCGGCAGCGCCATCGCCGCCCTGGGCCAGCGGCGGTCCCAGGCCACCTTGTTGGTAAACAAAGCTGCCGCCGTTGCCGACGAACATACCCGCGGCGGCTTTAAGATCTTGAATGACGTTTCGCGGAGCGAAGTTGTCGCGCACTGGCGCGGTGAAGTAGAGCAGCAGCTCGCCGCCGTCTCTTTGCAAGTGAAACAAGCGCAGATAGGTGGTCGCCGGCCCGTCGCCGACTTTGGTCAGGACCTCGGCGCTCCACAAATCGAGGCCGCGCTCGCCGGCGTAGCCTGGTTTGAGTTGGGCTCTCATATCCAGCCCGTCGCGGCTGCCGGTCACAACCAGCGTATCATAGCCGATGACGGCGTCGTTCGGATCGTCAATCATGAGGCCATAGAAAGATCCTGCGGATATCGAGAAAGCGATTTCGAGCGGCGGGAAATTGCTGGGCGGTAGGTTGTGCCAGTCGGTGGCGGGTTTGCTTTTTACTTTGCGGCCGTCAATGATGCCGCTGAAGGTCGAAGTACGATTATACCCTTGCACGTGCAGCCCGCCCGAGACCGTGTCGCCGCCGAAGGGCACATGCAGCGTCACGACGCGAAGCCCGGCGCGCGCCGCGGTCTCCCAGAGCAGCTCGGCACGCAGTGCGGTGCCGCTGAAGCCAAGGCTGTTTTCGAGAATGGTGAACTGATTTGCCGGCGCGCGCGGCATGCGATTGCCGCTGATGCCGGTTGCGCGAGTAGCGGCACCAGTCCACAAGGAAGCGAACCCTGGGGCGGTTTTGGACGGAGTGGCGGCGATGACGTCCTCGGCGTAGACCCCGCCAGCTAACAATCGTTGCAGATTGGGCAACCGTCCGCGCGCCATCATCTCTTTGGCGAAGCTTGGCACAAGGCCATCCCAAGCGACGACCATCGCTTTGCGCTGTGCCGATTGCGCGAAGCTTACCGGCACGGCAGCGAAGACGGCCGCCATAAGAATAACGAAGCGAAAAATCATTTGAGAACAGCGCTATTGTAGCGTCCGGCGCGTCTCGGCGAGATAGCTCATGTCGACGTATTTATCGATTTTCTGCAGCGGCCGCATCGGCGAAACTTGCTCCAACAACTGCGCCCCGGCTTCCATCTGAATGCTAGAGAGTAACCGAGGACTCTGAGCACTGTCAACGCAAGCTGGCGATCGGCGTGAAAATTCACTAGACTCTGCCCTTCTTTGACGGAGGTTGCTGGATGGTCAAAAAAATTCCTGCGCGTTTAGAAAAACACGGCCACGTGCGCACCGACGACTACTATTGGCTGCGCGAGCGAGAAAGCCCCGAGGTGATCGCCTATCTGACGGCGGAAAACCAACGAGCCGAGAAAGAGATGGCTCATACCAAACCGTTCGAGGAAAAGCTCTTCGCGGAGATCAAAGGCCGCGTCAAACAAACCGATATGTCGGTGCCCTACAAGCGCGACGATTATTACTATTTCACCCGCTACGAGGAGGGAAAAGAATATCCGATCTATTCACGCCGGCGCGGCTCGCTGGAGGCGGCGGAAGAAATCATGCTTGACGGCAATCAGTTGGCCCAGGGGCATGAGTTTTTTTCCATCGGTGGTTCGGCGGTCAGCGCCGGGCAAGATCTTTTGGCCTACGCCATCGACACCCAGGGGCGGCGCATTCACACGGCCTATGTCAAGAATTTGCAAACTGGCGAAGTCCTACCGGACGTGTTGCCGGAGGTTACCGAGAATCTTGCATGGGCCAATGACAACCGCACGCTTTTTTACGCCAAGCAGGACCCGACCACGCTGCGCCAGTATCAAATCTGGCGCCATGGGGTGGGCACCGATCCGGCCGGCGACGCCCTCGTCTACCAGGAAGACGACGAAACGTTTGTGGTCTACATTTACAAGACCAAATCGAAGCGGTTCTTGATGATGGTTTCGACGCAAACCATCTGTCAGGAGTATCGTTATCTGGCTGCCGATGATCCGACCGGTGAATTCAAAGTTTTCCTGGCGCGCCGGCGCGAGCATGAATACCATATCGATCATTTTGAGGACCGATTTCTGATCCGCACCAACGACCAGGCGAAGAATTTCCGCCTGATGGCGACGCCGCTGGACAAGATCGAGAAGACGAACTGGCAAGAGCTGATCGCGCACCGCGGCGACGTCTATCTATCCGACTTCGATATTTTCAAGGATCATCTGGTTCTCGAAGAGCGCCGCCGGGGCCTCACCGAGATTCGTATGATTCCGTGGTCGGGTGGGGACGGGCATTATATTTCCTTTGACGAGCCGGCGTATCGGGCCCATCTGGGGGCGAACTTTGAATTCGACACGCGCAAAGTGCGCTTCGAATACACTTCGCTAAAAACGCCTTCGTCGATTTACGATTATGACATGACGACCCGGCAGCGCGTCCTATTGAAACAAGAAGAGGTGCTGGGCGGCTTCCATGCCGACAACTACGCGAGCGAGCGGCTTTACGCTAAGGCACAAGACGGCACGGAGATTCCGATATCGCTGGTCTACCGCAAGGGGGTGAAGAAAGACGGCGCGAATCCGCTGTTACTTTACGGCTATGGCTCCTACGGCCTGAGCATCGACGCCGCCTTTGCTTCGCCGCGTCTGAGTTTGATCGATCGTGGTTTCGTCTACGCCATCGCCCACATCCGCGGCGGACAGGAGATGGGGCGGCAATGGTATGAAGACGGCAAGTTGTTGAAGAAGAAAAATACTTTTACCGATTTCATCGCCTGCGCCGAATTCTTGATCGGCGAAAAGTTTACCCGTCCTGAAAATCTGTTCGCCATGGGGCGCAGCGCCGGCGGACTATTGATGGGTGCCATTGCCAACCTGCGCCCCGACTTGTTCAACGGCATTGTCGCCGAAGTTCCTTTTGTCGACGTCGTGACGACGATGCTCGACACCTCGATCCCTTTAACCACCGGCGAGTACGACGAGTGGGGCGATCCCAACGACAAGACTTTCTATGAAACCATGCTGGCCTATTCGCCCTACGACAACGTCGCAGCGAAAGCCTATCCGCACATGCTGATCACCGGCGGCCTGCATGATTCCCAGGTGCAATACTGGGAACCCGCCAAGTGGGCCGCTAAACTGCGCGAGCTAAAAACCAACGACGCTCGCGTGATTCTGAAAACCAACATGGAAGCCGGCCACGGCGGCGCGTCGGGAAGATTTCGCCGCCATCAGGAAACCGCGTTCTCGTACGTGTTCTTACTCGACCTAGCGGGGATCGGGCAGTAGGGGCGCGCCATGCCGCGCTCCTACTTAGGTTTTTTTTTCTTTTCTTGCCAATAGGTGAGCCGGTCCTTTATCTGCTTTTCGTAGCCCGATTCGGAAGGGGAATAGTATTTTCTACCGCTGAGCTCCTGCGGCAGGTGCTGCTGCTCGACGACATGTTCGTCGTAGTTGTGGGCATATTTGTAATCTTTGCCGTAGCCTAATTTTTTCATTAGCCCGGTGGGCGCATTGCGCAGATGGAGCGGCACCGCCAGCGCGCCGCGCTGTTGCACGTCTTCGCCGGCGGCGAGCATGGCTTTGTACGAAGCATTGGATTTGGGCGCAGTGGCCAAATAGGTGACCGCTTGCGCCAAAGGAATCTTCCCTTCGGGTAGTCCAACGAAATGAAACGCGTCCTTCGCCGCCACCGCGACCTGGAGCGCGCGCGGATCGGCGTTGCCGATATCTTCGGCGGCAAAAATGACCATGCGCCGGGCAATGAAGAGCGGGTCTTCGCCGGCGTCGAGCATGCGCATCATCCAGTAGATCGCCGCATCGGGGTCGCTGCCGCGCATGCTTTTGATAAACGCCGAAATGACGTTGTAGTGCTCTTCGCCGGCCTTATCGTATTGCAGTGGCCGGCGTTGCAGGGCTTCCTGCAAGTGCGCCAGTTCGATCATCTGGCTCTGTGATTTGTGCGCCAGTGTGGCGGCAGTCTCCAGGGCGTTTAGCGCCACGCGGCAATCGCCTTGTGATTGTTGAATGAGAAATTCACGCGCGGCGTCGTCCAAGCGCAGGGCCCACTCTCCCAGCCCACGTTTCCCATCGCGCAGAGCGCTATCGATGATGGAACTCATCGCCTCGACCGAGAGCGGCTGGAGCACCAAAACTTGGCAGCGCGAGAGTAGGGGAGAGATCACCTCGAAGGAGGGGTTTTCGGTGGTGGCGCCGATCAAGATCAACGTGCCGCGCTCGACGTAGGGCAAAAAATTGTCCTGCTGCGATTTGTTGAAGTGATGGATCTCGTCGACAAACAGCACCGTGGTCTTGCCGCGCCGCTGTAAATCTTCGGCATCTTGAATGATTTTTTTTAGCTCTTTGACGCCGGAGGTGACCGCGGAAAAGTGCACGCAGACGGCGTGGGCAGAGGTCGCAAGAATTTGCGCCAGGGTGGTTTTGCCGGTGCCCGGCGGTCCCCAGAGAATTAGCGATTTTAGTTTGCCGGCGGCGACCAACTCGCGCAGTAATTTGCCCGGGCCGAGCAAATGTTCTTGGCCGATGAAATCATCGAGCGTCGCCGGACGCATGCGCTCGGCGAGAGGTTGATACGCCTGCGGTGATTTTGGCGGCGCGGAATCAAACAGATCCATGGGCCAATGCTAACACACGTCACAGGAAGAGCTATGATCAAAGCGTGTGGAAATAGGAAATAGGTAGGCGTACCCTTTCGCGAATCTAAAAACGAAAGGCTGCCTGTTGGCGCAGGCAGGAAAGGATACGCCGATGAGAGAAAAGCACACTGAGG
>Ga0194131_10003743_pt1 | contig 23644 bp, 21 predicted proteins | sample TA2KigO120mmetaG_FD_148631 | JGI IMG/M metagenome (GOLD analysis project Ga0194131, IMG submission 148631) | Freshwater microbial communities from Lake Tanganyika, Tanzania - TA2015053 Kigoma Offshore 120m | ecosystem: Environmental > Aquatic > Freshwater > Lake | place: Tanzania: Lake... | reverse complement strand
GACGGGCTCGCGAAGTACCTGATCCCGAGCGACGCCGACCCCGATCACCCACTACCTGGTCAACGGCCTCAAGGGCGGCGCCGATCTGAATCGCGACGGCCTCGTCACGCTCCAGGAGCTCTACGAGTACGTCGAGCAGCAGGTCACCGCGAAGTCGCGCGCCGCCGGCGGCAACCAGCATCCCGTCATGAAGGGCGAGATGGAAGGCGTGCTGCCGTTGACCAAGGTCGCCAAGTGACCTCGTGAGCGTGCGCGGGTGGTGGCGCGCGCGACGTGGCCGCCTGCTGCAGCTCTGGGCGGTCGGTCTGCTCGCGAGTGTGGCATTGCTCGCCATGGGGCGCCCTCGATTTTGCGGTCCAGGGACCGTGACGTGATTCTGCGGGCGCGGGGCGCGCGGTACACTCCATCCAGTGCCGCCACCGCGCTACACGCCGATGCTCGCCAGCCTCGTTCGCGCGCCGTTCCGCCGCGACGGCTGGGTCTTCGAGGAGAAGGTCGACGGCTGGCGGATGCTCGCCTACAAGGACGGCCAGGACATCCGACTGGTCAGCCGCAACGGCGTCGAACACACGAAGCGCTTCCCCGGCATCGCGAGGGCGGTCGCGAAGCTCTCCGCGCGCACGCTCGTCTTGGACGGCGAGGTGGCCATCTACGACGAGCAGCTTCGCTCCCGGTTCGACTGGCTGCGCGAGCGCCCGGGTCTCGTCGCCACCCCGCCACTCCTTATGGTCTTCGACCTCCTGTACCGCGACGGGCGCGACCTCACCGCGCGCGCGTTGCGCGATCGCCGCGCGCGCCTCGAAGACGCCGTGGAGGCCAGCGAGCTGGTCTTCCCCGTACGGCGACTCGCCGGCGATGGCGTGGAAGCGTGGCGTGAGGTGCTGGCGCGTGGGTACGAGGGCTACGTCGCCAAGGATGGAGCGAGCGCGTACGTCGCCGGTGCGACGCGGTGGTGGCTCAAGGTCAAGGTGCCCGGCTGGACAGTCGAGGGCGATGGGTTCGCGCGAAGGATCAGCCTGACGTCGCCGGGGACCAGCTCACGGCCACGCCCTCCTCGGCAAGAGCACGACGACGAAGCCCGCGTCAGGCACCACGGAAGGGTGGGCAGACGATGATGCAGGTCGCTCTGGTTGTTCTGATCCTCCTCGCGGCGCTTGGCCGGGCGTCCGCAGACTCTGCATGGGCGGTGATTGAACCGGCGACGGTCAACCCGGACGCGAACGTGTGGGAGCGCTTCTGGCATCGCTGGACATACGGCAGCGGATGGGTCGTGAACCACTTCTTCGAGTCTGCCGACGCGTGTCGCGTAGTGGAGAGGCGCTGGCAGGCCGAGGCCATCAAGATCATGGAGAACCAGACACGAGAGTTGCGGGAGATCGTTCGCGCCGGCGACATGATCAGCTCCAGATGCGTGCCTGCCGAGGCGCTGCGGCTGTTCAACGTACGGCCCGGCTCCGGCTTTCCACAGCGATGAGCCGTGGTCACGCGTCGCGATGACCGATCCCCGCCGGCGCCTCCTCACCGCCGCCCTCGGGTTCCTTCACCTCGAGCCTCGGCCCCGCGATTCGGCGCTCGCCACGCTCCATGTACTCATGGACTCCTGGCGCGGCCTCGGGCTGATCGTCACGGCGCTCGATCGCGACAGCTATAAGGTCAGCCTGTCGAAGATCGCGGCCGGCGAGTGGCGCGCGCAGTTCCACAAGGACTTCACGACGAGCCCGGACGGGTACGGCGTGGCCGCGACGCCATGGAGGGCAGTGCAGCGCGCCGCGTGGTCTGTGTTGAGAAGCCAGTGACTGACGATCTGGCAACTGTGATCGAAGCTCTTAGAAAGAGCGGATTCCCATTTCAGACCCGCGTCGCTTGGGAGATTCGCGCGCAGGCTCGGCATGGCTGGAGCGTCATCACGTCGGAGCACGCATGGCAGGATCGCGCCGGCGACGACCAATTCATCGACTTGGTTGCACGCTGGGGCGATTACATGCTCTTGATCGAATGCAAAAAGGGCCAGGAACGTGCCATGACATTCCTCCGGCCGCTTGGCTACAGCATGACGGGCATGGTGGACACCTTCGCGTGCTTCATGGTTGAGATCGACGATGTGCGACTCAAGCGGTGGCGCTCCAGCCATCGAGGCGACATTCGGATTAACCCGGCATCCCACGTCTCCGAGTTGTGCGTGTACTCCACGGACAAGAGCGGGCGGGCACAGCGCCTGCTGGAACGGGACGCGAGACTCCTCGCGCTCGCGGCGGATAGACTCGCAGAGGTTGGGCCGCGCGACCACTTCGCCAGTCGGACGCTTCTTGTCCCGGTGATCGTGACGACGGCACCGCTCTACACGCTGGAGTACCGCCCGGATGAGATTTCTCCAGTCAGTGCGAGCTTTCTTCTGATGCGGGCCTTCCACGAGCGGCTCCCGGCGCTCGGTCCCGCGGGCGCCCTTCGCGAGGCCCAGCGCGCCGCGACCCGGGAGTTCCCGCATCCGTTCGCCTGGGCCGCGTTCGGTCTCACGGGCGCTCCGCGATGACCCTCCACGGTCGGCTCCGGTCGGCGTGGGCGTCCGAGCGGCGGAGCCTCGGGCTCCGAGCGCCCCGGTCGCTTGCCCGGCCGTCGAGGCGGATCGGGAAGGCGCTGCTCGTCGGGATCGGCGTCAGCGTCGTCGTCACCGCGGCCACGCAAGTGGGCGTGCTCTCGGGCTGGGAGACGCGCGCCGTCGACCTCTTCCTGTTCTTCCGCGAGCGCGTGGCGGTCCCCGAGGTCGCGATGGTCGTGATCGACGACGAGTCCTTCGAGGCGCTCGGCGCGCGCCAGCCGCTGCCACGCAACTACCTCGCCGATCTCGCGGACTTCCTGCTCCGGAGCGGCGCCCGTGTCGTCGCGTTCGACGTCGTGCTCAAGAGCGCGACGGTGCCCGCCGAGGACGCGGCGCTGCTCGCGACGGCGCGGCGATGGGAGGCGAGCGGGAGAGGCCGCCTGGTGTTCGCGGCGGTCACGGCGCCGGAGGGGCAGGGTCGCCATCCGGCGTACGCGATGTCCGAGCCCTTCACGCGCGACCTGCCCGGCGTCTTCGGCTTCGCCAACGCGCCGGTCGGGGACGACGGAATGATCCGCCGGGCGGCGCCCGCTCTCCCGGCCGTCGGCGGCGGGTTCGTGCCGTCGCTGGCGCTCGCCGCGCTGGCCGCGGCCGGGGGCTCCTCGCCCGAGGAGCTCGGCCGCGCGCTCCGAGCGGGGGGAACGATCGCGCTGCCGGTCCGCGACCGGCAGGGCGGCATCGCGCGGAGCGAGCCCGTGTCGCTCGACACCCTCGCGCGCGCCACCTGGCGGGTGGAGTACGCGGGGCCGGCCGGGACGATCACGGCATTCCCCAGCGGCGCGATCGCGCAGGCCGCGCGAAGCGGCGTCCAGCCCGATGCGGACAACCCCTTCAACGGCAAGCTCGTCTTCGTGGGCGCCACGTTCACGGACAGCCGGGACGCCTATCCCACGCCCGTCGGCCTCATGCCGGGCGTCGAGATCCACGCCAATATCGCCCACACGCTGCTGGCGCGCCGCGCCCTGCTGCCGCCGCACTGGCTGCTGAACCTCTCGGTGCTCGTGGCCGCATGCACGGCGGTTGCGCTCCTCTCGCTCTGGCTCCGGCCGCTCTGGGTGACGGCGATCTCGTTCGCGCTCGTCGCGGGGTTCGCAGTCCTGAGCTACGAGGCCTACACGCAGGGCGGGTACTGGCTCGACTTCGTCGGCCCGCTCCTCGGCATGCAGCTCTACACCCAGGGGTCGCGGTTCCTGGCCCGCAGGCGCCTGAGCTCCGCCTTCGGCGAGTACGTGAGCCCCGAGGTGGTGGAGCGGGTGCTGCACGAGGGAGCCCGGCTCGGCGGCGAGGTGCGGACGGTGTCGGTGTTGATGTCCGACCTGCGCGGCTTCACGACGATGGCCGAAAAGCTCCGGCCCGACGAGATCTCCACGATCATGAACGAGTATCTGACCGCCATGGTGGACGCCATCATGAGCCATCGGGGCATCGTCAGCGACTTCATCGGCGACGGGATCCTGGCGTTCTTCGGCGCGCCCTCGGACGATCCCGAGCACGCCTGGCACGCGGTCCAGACGGCGCTCGGGATGCAGGCGGCCCTGGCGCGGCTCAACCAGACGTGGGAGTCCGAGGGCCGCCCGCGGCTCTCCATGGGGATCGCCGTCAACACCGGAGAGGTCTTCGCCGGGAACGTGGGCTCGCCGAGGAAGAAGAAGTACGCGGTCATGGGGGATCCGGTGAACACCGTGTCGCGGATGGAGGGCCAGAACCGGGAGCTCGGGACGTCGATTCTCCTGAGCGCCGCCACGCTGGCCGCGGTCAAAGACCGCGTGACGGTGCGCGATCGGGGCGCGGTCTCCGTGAAGGGGAAGGCGCAGGCCGTCGAGCTGTACGAACTGCTCGGCGCGTCGCCGATGTAAGGTCCCGTGAGGGGAGGACTCCTGATGCGTATGAAGGCTGGCATGGTCGTGACCGTTGCCCTGGGGCTCATCGTGCTGTCGGCGCCCGGCGCCGCCCGGGGTCAGTCGGCCGCGTCGGTCGGGATGATCACCGAGATCAAGGTGGGCAAGGGACGCGTCGAGGTGCAGGCGGCGGGCAAATCCGAGTGGCGGGCGGCCGCGCCGTTTCTCGCCCTCCGGGCAGGCGACACCGTGCGGGCCTCCGCCGACGCCTCGGCCGTCATTCTGCTGTCGGGCGGGCGAGGCACCGTGAAGGTCGACGCGTCCAGGTCGCCGCTGGTGATGAGCGCCGGGACGCCGGACGAAGGGAAGCTCCAGAAGGCCCGGATGCTCGTGGAGGGCAGCGTGAACTTCCTCTCGGCGAGCGCGAAGGAGCCGCCGAAAGCCGTGCTTTCGGTCCGCGCCGCGGGGAGGCCCCCCGTCATCCTCTCGCCCCGCAACAGCCCGGTGCTCCCCGGGCCGCTCACCTTCGAGTGGTTCGGCGACCGGTTTTCCCGCTATACGGCCCGGCTGACCGCGCCGTCGGGCGTCGTGCTCGAGAAGAAGGGCGTCGTGGGTCCTCGCTGGGAGTATCCAGCCGATGCGCCCGGGCTCGAGCCCGGCGTGCGCTACACCATCGAAGTCGTTCCGGCGAGCGGTCGCCCCCAGACGGCCTCGTTCGAGGTGCTCGACGCGGCCCGTGCCCAGGCGATCCGCCAGAATCTCAAGGAGCTCGAGGAGGGCCTCGGGCCCGGAGTCTCTCCGAACACGCTGGCCGTGGTGCGGGTGGGCATGCTGGCGGAGCACGGGCTGCTGCACGACGCCCGGCTCGCCGTCGTCGCGGCGCTCGCGAAGGATCCGGACGAGCCGACCCTCCACACGCTCCTCGGCCACCTCTATCAGAAGGTGGGGCTCGCCCAGCAGGCCACCGAGTCGTTCGACGAGGCGCAGTTTCTCCTGACGCGGGGCGCGAACTGACTACATGGGGGGCCTCGAAGGGCCCCCCAAGCCCCCCGACGCTCGGAGGCGCCCCGGCAAAGCCGTGGCGCCCCTCGATCCCTATCGGGCGCTGGCTTCCACCCGGCCCTTGTCGGTCCCGACGACCCAGTTGGAGAGGCGCTTCAAGACCTCGAGCGTCAGTTCGGGGCGGTTGCGGATGAGCCACTCGAGCCGCTCGCCCTTGACGATCAGCAGCTCCACGTCGCTCGTGGAGACGGAGGTACTCCTCGTCGCGCAGCCCGTACGCGCGGCGCTGGAGGACCCGGACTTTGTTGTTCAGGCCCTCGACGAAGCCGAGCGCGACCTTGTTGTCCGGATGGCAGTAGGCCGCGATCCCGTCCCAGTGCCGGTCAATCATCGCGGCGAACTTCTCGTAGGGGCGCAGGCGCGGCCACTTGAGGGCCGCCCGCCACTGCTCGAAGAAACGGCGCGCCCAGCCCTCGCGGCCGTAGTCCCAGAGCTGCCCGAACGATTCTTTGAGGAGGTAGGCCGTGTTCAGCCGCTTGTTGGCAGCGAGCAAGGTCTTGAGCGCCCGCCGGCCCTCGAGCGTCAGATTCTCGCGGTGGGCGAGCAGCGTGTACTTCTGCCCCTTGATGAACCGGCGCTGGCGCCCCGAGACGCGGGCGTACTCGCTCTTGCGGACCTGATCGAGGGCGTCGCCGAGATGACGCAGGACATGGAACTTGTCGAACAAGATGCTGGCCTGCGGAGCGTGGCGCGCGGTCGAGAGCCGGAAGGGCTTCCACATGTCCATGACGGCGAGCCGCACCCGGGCGGATTTCCGCGGGCCGAGCCAGGCGTAGAACTGGTCCAGGCTCGCCTCGGAGCGATCGGTCCCGCCGAACCAGATCGGGCGTCGCCGGATGAGATCGCTGACGACGATGCGGTAGGTGTGCCCCTTGCGAATCGAGACTTCGTCGATCCCGAGGACCCGCGGGCCGGGCGTCCCGGCGCGGCGCAGTTGCTCGCGCATGTACTGCTGCTCCAAGGCCTTCACGGTGTGCCAGTCGAGGCGCAGCGCCCGGGCGACGTCCCGGATCGGCGAGGCCCGACAGCGCCGGCCCACGTAGAAGGCGAAGCGCTTGGTGTAGAAGGGATTGTCGGCCAGGAAGTCGAGCCGTTCCTGCTTCACCGTGCCACAGCGCCGGCAGGCCACCCGCCGGACCTCGAGATCGAGATAGATCCGCAGGTCGCCGCAGGCGAGATCGCGCACGCGGCGCCGCTTGCGGTCGTACCAGCCGCGGTGGGCTCGGCCACAGACTCCACAGGCCGTTTTTTTGACCGCCGGGTGAGCATGATGATGCGGGCGTGGGGCTCGCCGAAGATCCCCGTGACCGTTGGACTCGGTCGGAATCCGGGAAACCGATACGCATCCCACAGCCGACGCGGTCGTCGCGGAGGTGGCATGCGGCGATCATCGCCGAATCTCGTGACCCTGCCGCAACGTTTCCGACCGCTGCCAGAGCGGGTTTCATCATCCTCGGCGGCCGCTTCTCACCCACTCACTTCCACGAAGAGCCCGAAAATGTTGAGAGTGAAATTGCATCGCCGAAGAACACTCTCGACAGCAATGGCGTCTTGTTTTCTTTCCCGATCGCGGGATCGGGTTCGCGAGAGCGCTACGCTCCTACTTGCACGGCCTCTCCTGCTTGCAGGCCTTGATCAGCCACGTGTGACCGATGTCTCCCCCGTCCCAGCCTGAAAACGGCCAGTCCGCGACGACCTTCGGGTCCACGATGACCTCGATCTTGACGTCGAACAACGGGATGGTCTCGAAGCTCTCGAACTTGTAGTTGCCGATCTTCCGGAGCTGGGCGTCCCTGGCCTTCGCATCGGTGATCTGCAGGAGCTCTTCCCACATCTTGTAGATCTCGTCGGTCTGGAAGATGTGCCCGATGCCCTTGCCGACGTTGAAGACGGCGAGCTGCGGCTCGACCGCCTTCTTCGAGGGCGGCACGGCCCAGAGGTACCCGTGCGCTTCCCGCTTCTGGAGCTTGGGCCGAACGGCGGCCACCCAGTCGGCATCGACCAGCTCGATCTCGATCCCAACCTCGCGCAGCTGCGTGGCCACGGCTTCCATCACGGCGATCATTTCCGGGGCCCCGGCGAAGGGATAGAGCCACGCCTTGGCCTTGAAGCCGTTGGGATATCCCGCCTCCGCGAGCAGGCGCTTCGCCGCCGCCGGGTCGTAGCCGTACATCGCCGGGAAGCGCTTCTCCCAGGTCGGGTCCCAGCCTTCCAGCCCGGGGTAGTAGCCATGCACGTACATCGGGCTCGCCCGGCCCTTGTAGATCGCGCGGAGGATCTCCGGCCGGTTGACCGCCTTGTTCATGGCCTGCCGCACCTTGATGTTCGTCCAGGGCACCTTCGGGTCCAGCTTTCCCGCCGTGCCGCCGTATTCCGTGTAGCGCCCCGTGGCCTTGTCCTCGGTGCCGAAATAGAGCCCGCCGAAGTTGATCTGCATCTGCTGCGCGGTGTCACGGCTCACGATGAGCTTGTAGCCCTTCCCGACCAGCTCGTCCGTGAGGTCCCGGTTGACTTCGGTGAGATGCGTCTCGCCGGCGATGATCTGCGCGAAGCGCGTCGGCTCTTCGCGCGTCCACGTCATCTTGATCTCTTTCCAGTCCACCACGCCGTGCTTCCAGTGCGGCGTCGGCGCCCGCTCGTACAGCACGTAGCGCGAGAGCTGGCGCTCCTTGAAGATGTACGGGCCCGTCCCGGCCGGCCGCTTCTCGTAGCCCATCTCGCCTTCGGCGTCCCACTGCTTCTTGCTGAAGATCATCACGTTCGAGGCGCTCGAGTAGTAGAAGGGCATGTCGAGACACACGACCTTGCAGTGCATCGTGATCTCGTGCGGATTGACGACCTCAATCTTCTGGATCTGGCAGATGCCGGCCCGGTAGCCGCTGATCGGTGTGTCCTTGCGCCCGGGGTAGTTCGGCTCACACCAGAGCGCGTGGGTATGGACGACGTCGTGCGCCGTGAACTCGCCGAACCCGTGGTGGAACTGCACGCCCTTGCGCAGCTTCACGCGCCACGACCGTCCATTCGGACCGAGCGTCCAGCTCTCCGCCAGCCAGGGTTTGTAGTGGCCCGACGGGTCGACCTCGATCAGCCACTCCTGCATCGGGTCGTGCTGGATGTTGTGGTCGGCGGTCCCGTTGATCCACGGGCGCACGTAATCCAGGTACGGGGTGATGAGCCCCATCACCAGCCGCTCGACCTTGGGCTTGCCCGGCGATTGCGTTCCCCCGACCGCAGGCGTGAGCAGCAGGAGCAGGACGGTCAGCAGCGGAGCGTAGCGGCGCGCGGCACTCGTCCGGGAGCGATCTCGGTTCATGGCGAACCCTCCTCGGTAGCTGGTGCGGCAGACGCTGGGACAGAGACACGCCGTTGTCAAGGACGTCCGCTTTCGCGGTAAGCTTGCCGCCGCGCGAGACCGAAAGGAGGCACCATGACCTTCACTGCCCTCACGAGAGCCGCCGTGGTTGCGGCGGTGTCCGCCGCTGTGGTCTTCGCCGTTGTCGTCTTCACCGGGCCGACGCTCGCCCAGCAGCCGCGAGTGCTCAAGGTCCAGTCGGCGGTGCCGCCGTCGGCCACCTCCCAGGACGCCCTCAAATTCTTTGCCGATCGGGTCGACAAGCTGACCGCGGGCCAGCTCAAGATCGACGCCCTCCCGGGCGGCGCGATCGTGCCGCCCTTCGAGATCCTCGACGCCGCCCACAAGAAGGTCCTCGACGGCGCCTACGGGATCTCGTACTGGTGGTTCGGCAAGAACAAGGCGGCGACGCTGTTCGCCAACACGCCGGCCGGCATCGCCGGCATGGACGCCATCGACTTCCTCGGCTGGCTCTACGACGGCGGCGGCCTCGAGCTGTGGACCGAGTTCTACCAGAAGGAGCTGAAGCTCAACGTGGTCCCGTTCCCGAGCATCGCGCCGAGCCCACAGGCGCTCGGCTGGTTCAAGCGGCCGATCAAGGACCTCGCGGACTTCAGAGGGATGAAGTGCCGCCAGACCGGCATCGTGGCCGAGCTCTACGCCAAGATGGGCATGGCCGTCGTCAACATGCCGGGCGGCGAGATCCTGCCGGCCGCCGAGCGCGGCACCATCGACTGCGCGGAATGGGTCGGAGGCGTCGAGGACCTGCGGCTCGGCCTGCACACGGTGTGGAAGTACCACTACACGCCGGGCATGCACGAGAGCGCCTCGGTCGCCGAGATCGTCTTCAACAAGGACGTCTGGGAGAGCTTGACCCCTCAGCAGAGAGAAGCGATCAAGTCAGCCAACTCCGAGACGTTCCTGCGCTGGTGGGCGACGTGGCAGCGGATGAACGCGGACGCCATCGCCGAGTTCGTGGAGAAGCACAAGGTCCAGCTGCTCACGACGCCGCCCGAGATCAACAAGGCGTTTCTCAAGGTGTGGGACGAGTTCGCCGCGGCCGAATCCGCGAAGAACCCGTTCTTCAAGAAGGTCCTGGAGTCGCAGCGCGCCTATGCGAAGAAGGTGGTGCCGGCCAAGCGCTTCATGTTCCCGCCGTATGCCTTCCAGGCGGATCACTACTGGCCGGCCAAGAAGTAGACGCCGATCCTGCGCGCCCTGTGGTTATCGCACCGCGTGCGGCAGCCACAGGGCGATCATCGGGAAGAGCAGCAGCATGAGCAGCACGAAGACCTGGATCACCATGTAGTCGGCCATGCCCTTGAAGATGACGGCCAGGCTCCATTGCGGCACCACGTTGCGCAGGTAATAGGCCGACATGGCGACCGGTGGACTCAAGTAGGCCGTCTGCATGTTCACGGCGGTCAGCGTGGCGACCCAGATGAGCAAGTCGAGCTTGTTGAGCCCGAACTGAAGCTTCTCGATCACCGGCAGGACGATCGGCAGGAACACGAAGATGATCACGGGCCATTCGAACGGCCATCCCAGGATGAAGAAGACGAGCATGATGAGGGCGAGCTTCCACCAGTCGCCGACCGGCATCGCGAGGAGCGTCTGCGTGATCAGGTTCGCCGACCCGAGCTTGGTGAAGACGGCGCCGAACACGTTCGAGGCCACGGCGAGGAACAGCACCATGGCGACGGTCACCATCGTGCCCATGGCCGCGTTCTTCGCGGACTTGAAGTCGAGCCGGCCGTAGACCAGCGCGAGGAGGGTGGCGCCGAACGCGCCGCACGACGCGGCTTCGGTCGGCGTCGCCAGCCCGCCGATGATGGTGCCGAGCGTGAATCCGATGAGCGCGCTCAGCGGCGCCACGCCGAGCACGAGCGCGCGGAAATAAGCGCTGCGGAAATAGGGATACGCCGTCGCGGCCGCCGGGACGAGCGCGACCAGGGCCAGCGACGACGGCACACCGAGCCAGCCCAGCGTCGCGTCCGCCGCCAGATAGACCATCGTCATCAGGCAGACGAGACCCAATCCAACCACGGGGGCTCCGACCTTCTCGGTCGTCATGGCGTCATAGGCGGCCTTGCGCTCGTCCACGGTCATGGCAGGTCCGAGCTTCGGGTTCATGAAGCTGCGGACGAGGGTGTACGCGATGTAGCAGCCGGCGAGCAAGAACCCGGGGCCGAACGCCGCCGAATAGAGGAGGTTGACGGGCACGCCCATGACCGGGCCCATCACGACGAGCATGATGCTCGGCGGAACGAGGATGCCGAGCGTGCCGCCGGCGGCGATCGCCCCGGCCGACAGGCGAGCGTCATAGCCGGACTTGAGCATCATCGGGGCGGCCATGATGCCGAGCACCGTCACCGCGGCGCCGACGATGCCGGTCGCCATGGCGAAGATGGTCGCCGTCAGGATGACGGCCAGATAGAGTGAGCCGCGCACCCGGGCGAGCAGGCTCCTGAGCGCACCGAACAGCCGCTCCATGAGCCCGGCCTGCTCGGTCATGAAGCCCATGAAGATGAAGAGCGGCACAGCGGGGAAGATCTCGTCCTTCATCGTGCCCCAGATCTGCAGATAGGCCAGATTGAAGGTCTGCTCCCAGCCCAATCCGAATCCGCCGACGATCAGCGCGAGGAACAGCAGCGTGAACGAGATCGGGAGCCCGACGAAGATGACCACGACCATGCTGACGAGCATGAGGAAGCCGAGCGCTTCGGGGCCGCTCACGTTCTCAGACCTCGACCTTTTCGTGCTTGACCAGGAACTCGCCGGTTCGCCAGGCCCAGAGGCTCTTCATGAGCTCGGAGATGCCCTGGAGGAACAGCATGAAGGCCGTCAGCGGAATGACGCCGCGGAGCGGCCAGATGATGGGCGTCCACGCGCCGGAGGCGGAGCGCTCGTCGATCGAGACCGCGTGGATGAAATCGTCGATGGAGATGAAGAACAGCACCGCCATGGTCGGCAGGAAGAGCAGCAGCGCCGCCAGGCTGTCGATCATGCCCTTCGTGCGGTCCGAGAACCGCTCCCACAGCATGTCGGTCCGCACGTGCGCGCCCCTGAGCAGCGCCAATGCCGCCCCCATCATGAACAGGGTCGCGTAGGACATCGTCGTCACGTCGAGGGCCCACATGGTCGGCGCCCTGAGCACGTAGCGGGAGAAGACCTCGTAGACATTGGCGAGGATCAGGGGGACGATCACGATCACGAACAGGTAGCTCGTGACTTCGGTGAACTTGTCGATCGTGCGGATGACGGCGAGATAGGCGCGGGACGGCGACGTACGCAGCGGCGTGCGGGTCATCATCCTTCGAGCGCGCTCGCGCCGGCGACGATGATCTTCGTGCCGTCGGCCTTCTCGCAGAACACCGTGACCTCGGCGCGCGTCTGCCCGTTCTCGACGCGACGGCCCGTGATGATCCCGCGTGTGGTGAAGGGCTCGTTCGGCCACAGGACGTTGGTGAACTTCACGTCGAGGCGGCCGCCCACGTAGAAGCCGCGGCCGAAGTGCCGGGTCAGGAGCTCGGTGACGCACGAGAGCGTCATGCGGCCGCCGATCACGGTGTTCCCGAAACCGAGCGCCTTCGAGGCGTCCTTGTCGTTGTGATAGTTGCGGCTCCGGTAGAAGAACTCGTCGCACATCGCGGGCGTGAACGTCTTGTGGAGCTCGATCGACAGCGGCTCCCCGGACGGCTCCTCGCCGTGCCGCGCGCCTTCCTTGCTCGCCGGATCGCGCAGGGCAACCTCACCGCCGGTCTGCTCGGCCAGGAAGCTCTGGTGATGGACGCTGCGCGCGATCAGGGTTCCGGCCTCGTCGCGCACCCACATCTCCTGCGCGACGACCTCGCGATCGCGCCGGCGGTAGCGATCGGCCACCCGCGCGCTGCAGCGCAGCACCTGGCCGACGCGCGCCGGGGCATGGATCTCCCATTCCTGACGCCGCCACAGGTTGCCGAAGAGGTTGTCGAGGTACCAGCCCTTGAACTCGGTGTCCACCTGCTGGTACACGATCACGGGCGCCACCGGTCCACCGAACGGCGACGCCGTCGTGTACCACGGGTTCGGCTCGTCGAGCCCCGTGATGTAGTGCCGGACCATCTCCTCGGTGATCGTCAGCTCGAGCGTGCCGAGATCCTTGCCCGGGTACACGTCCGTCGTGAGCATGCGCGTGCTCCTCCTGGTCAGCCCGCAGAGTATGCGACGAAGGGCGCCTCCTTTGCTACTCTCCCGGCGAGACTCTCAGGGAGGAACCCGATGGCTGAGCCGAGATTCACGACGCTGACGCCGGACACGATGACCGCGGAGCAGAAGCGCGTGGCCGACGCGATCCAGTCAGGCCCGCGCGGGGCCGGCCTGCGCGGCCCCTTCAACGCGCTGCTGCGGAGCCCCGAGCTGTGCGACCTCGTCCAGCGCGTCGGCGCCTTCGTGCGGTACAAGAGCTCGATCCCGCCGAAGCTGAACGAGATGGCGATCATCATGGCCGGCCGCAAGTGGACCGCGCAGTACGAGTTCTACGCCCATCGCCGGCTCGCCCTCGAGGCCGGCCTGAGCGCGGCCATCGCCGACGCCATCGCCGCGAACCAGCGGCCCGCGAACATGGCCAAGCACGAAGAGACGGTCTACGACTTCGTCTCCGAAATGCTGGCGACGGGCAGCGTCTCGGACGCGGCGTTCGGGCGCGTCAAGGACGCCTTCGGCGAGCGCGGCGTCGTCGACCTGGTCGGCGCGGTCGGCTACTACAGCCTGGTGTCGATGACGCTGAACGTCGCGCGGGTGCCGTTGCCCGAGGGAGTGACGCCGCCGCTGAAGTAAGGCCGAGGAGGCTGGGCATGCCGGCGTATTTCATCGTCGACAACGAGGTGACCGATCCAGCGGGATTCGAGGAGTACCGCACGCAGGTGCCGGCCACCGTCGAGAAAATACGATGGCAGATTCCTCGTGCGCGGCGGCCAGATCCAAACCCTGGAGGGTGACTGGACGCCGAAGCGCATCGTCGTGACGGAGTTCCCGAGCATCGAGCAGGCCCGGCGCTGGTACGACTCGGAGGAATACCGGGCGCTCAAGGCTCTCCGGTCGCGCTCCGCGAGAGGCAGCGTGGTCCTGATCGAAGGAGTGTGACCGAGGGGCGCTGAGACACCGAAGGGGCCGACTGTCGTCGACCCCTTTGGTTTCAGCGACTCGCTGGGTGCGCGGGCTGGATTTGAACCAGCGACCTTTGGGTAATGAGCCACGCTCCGCCCATTACCTGCCACGACCGGCCGCTACGGTCTGCAAAGAAATCGCGCAGATACGAGCCCGGTGTTCCGCCAGTTTGCGCTGCTTCGCGGTGAGTCCGGGCACAGTTCGGGCACAGTGGCGCGACCCGGCGCGCGGCACAGGAAGAAGAGGCAGGACTCGACGATCACTTCTTGCGTAACGGGACGATGTTCGCAGTCGGGGTCTCTGAATCCCGAGAGTCATCAGCTCGGCGCAAGAGCACGGGCGAGACATTCCAGCGCTGACCATCATCGGTGATGATCGTAACGGTCTTCCGATTGTAGCGAGTCAGCATGCCAACGACACCGCGATGTCCGTCTGGCTGAAACGAGACCCGATCGCCGATCTTGAACTCGAGCATCTCGGCATGTGCCCGCATCTGAGTCAAGAACCGGAGCCGCGCAACGATTCTGTTGTTCAGGTCGGTCAGTTCTGCTTCGGTCAGCTTATCGATGTCGATTTTCATGCCCACCCCGAATCACCGACCGGGTCCGTCCCTTCAACTTCCCGGAGCTCCATGAGGTGCAACCCCGAAGAGCGGCCGCCCCGTCCGCTTACGGCATCTTGACGACTTTGCGCAAGGCCTTTCGGAATTCGAACGCTCTGCGCCGGTGCTAGAGTACAGGCGGCGTTCAAGCCCTCGATGACTCTGCCGCCCCCCGATCAACAGTCGATTCGCGATGCGATCGCTCGTGAAGAATCTCGACTCCTGCGCCTCGAAGAGGAGCGCACGCAAGCGCAGGCACGACTGGCGGCGCTCAAGACCGCGTGGGCTGCGCAGAGCGACTCGACCGAGACCTTGTCGTCGGCAGACGTTCTTCTGTCAGCGCACGCGACCGCCGTCGAGAAGGTCGCACTTTTCCGCTCGCGCTTTCAAGGCCGCAAGGACATCTACCCCAGGTTCTGGACCAACGCCCGGACGGGGCGCAAGGGGTACGCACCCGCCTGCAGGAACGAGTGGGCCCGCGGCGTCTGCGAGAAGCCGCGGGTGAAGTGCGGCGAGTGTCCGAATCAAGCATTCCTGCCGGTCGAGGATCAGGTGATCCTCGATCACCTGCAGGGGCGTCACGTCATTGGAGTCTATCCACTGCTCACCGATGAGACGTGCTGGTTCCTGGCGGCGGACTTCGACAAGACGTCCTGGACCGACGACGTACCGGCCTTCGTGGAAACCTGTCGCGTCAATGGCCTCCCAACTGCCGTCGAGCGGTCACGCTCCGGCAACGGCGCCCACGTCTGGTTCTTCTTCTCGGCGCCCGTGGCTGCGAGCACGGCCCGCAAGATGGGCTGCTATCTCATCACGGAGACGATGAGTCGGCGCTACCAGCTGAGCATGGAGTCGTACGACCGCCTCTTTCCGAACCAGGACACGCTGCCCCGCGGTGGATTCGGGAGCCTCATCGCCCTTCCACTCCAGTACGGCCCACGGCAGATGGGGAATACCGTCTTCGTCGATAACGGATTCGTTCCGCATCCCGACCAGTGGAAGTTCCTCTCCGAGCACCCATGCATCGAGCCAGCGACGGCGGACAGCGTCGCTCGCGGGGCGACACGCAAGGGCTTGGTGGTCGGTGTTCGGCTGAGCGACACAACAGACGCCGATAGCTCGGAGCCCTGGACGCGTCTGCCGTCCGGCCAACCGCGCGTCCGGTTCAACGCGCCGCTTCCTCGAGAGGTGCGCGCTGTCCTCGCCCAGCGGCTTTTCGTGGCGAAGGGCGGACTGGCCCCGACCCACTTGAACCAGATCAAGCGCCTTGCGGCATTCCAGAATCCAGCGTTCTACAAGAAGCAAAGCCTGCGCCTGTCCACGTCGCTCACTCCGCGGGTCGTTGCGTGCGCCGAGGATTTGCCGGAGCACATCGCGCTCCCACGCGGTTGCCGGACCGAGCTCGCAGATATCCTTTGCGAACACGGAAGCTCCCTTCTCGTCGAGGATCAGCGCTGCGAAGGGAGGCCATTGGACGTCGCTTTCGACGGCAGGCTCACGGCGGTTCAGAAGAAGGCCGCACGAGCTCTCCTTCGCGAGGACATCGGTGTGCTCGTGGCGCCGCCGGGCGTAGGCAAGACCGTGATCGGCACATATCTGGTCGCAGCACGATCCCGAAGCACGCTCGTGCTGGTCCACCGTCAACCGCTGCTCGATCAGTGGATTGCCCAGCTATCCATGTTCCTCGGCCTCGCTACCAAAGCCATTGGCCAGATCGGCGCCGGCAAGCATGCGCCGAATGGGCGACTGGACGTGGCGATGATCCAGAGCCTCGCGCGCTCGGGCAGCGTCGACGACCTGGTCGCGACGTACGGCCATGTCATCGTCGATGAGTGCCATCACATCCCGGCCGTGTCCTTCGAGCGAGTACTGGCCGAGGTGAAGGCCCGCTTCGTTACCGGGCTGACGGCCACGCCGCGCCGGAGGGACGGTCTTCACCCGATCATCGAGATGCAGCTCGGCCCGGTGCGCTTCGCCGTCGATGCCAGGAGCCAGGCGGCGCGACGGCCGTTCGATCACCGATTGATCATTCGCGAGACCGCGTTCGGTCGTGATCGCGCGGTGTCCGCGGATCGCATCCAACCGCTATACGCCGCACTGGCGACCGACGAGCACCGCAACCGTCTCATTCTGGACGACGTCACGACCGCGCTGGCCGAGGGACGTTCTCCGATCCTGCTCACCGAGCGTAAGGACCACCTTGAATCCCTTGCGGCCAGCCTTCGGGGCGTCGTTCGCCATCTCGTCGTCCTACGCGGCGGCATGACGCCGGCGGAGCGACGCGCCGCCGCGGCAACCCTCGCAGCCATCCCGGACGCCGAGCAGCGACTGCTCATCGCGACCGGCCGTTACGTTGGCGAAGGATTCGACGACGCCAGGCTCGATACGCTCTTCCTCGCGATGCCCGTCTCGTGGAAGGGCACCCTCGTGCAGTATGCGGGTCGCCTCCACCGCCTGTATCCCGGCAAGACGGAGGTCCGCATCTACGACTACGTTGACCGAGACGTCCCCATGCTCGCTCAGATGTTCCAGAAGCGCCTGCGTGGATATCGCGCGATCGGCTATGCCCGCGGTCCGGCGACAGTCAGGCGCGAAAAGGTGGATGACGATCCTCTCGAGTCCTTCGACGCTGCCGTTACTCCTGAATGACAGGCACACGGAAGCGGAAGGCCAAGCTAATTCGAACAAGTCGTGGGCCTGTACACGATGATCGAGGACAACCTTGCCCTGCCGTTCGAGACGACGGTCCTCGGAGTGCCGGTCGCCGTGGAGCGCGTCGACCTGACACGACGGGAGGAGATCGTCGTGGTTTGCCGGCGCGCGGGTATCCCGACAGCCCGTCTTTCTAGATGGCACTTTCGAGACGGGCGGAGAACACGCGAAAGAGTCTGTAGAGGTTCCGCCGGCGGGTGTCGTCATCACGAAGTCGCCGCTCCTCGGAAAGGATCTGCTGGATAGGCTGGGCGTATTCGTCGTCGATCGACACCAGCACGCCACGGACGGCGGCGAGAGATTCGGGGCGGGCCAGCGCCACGACTTCTTGAGCGAGCACGTACGCTCCCGCCTCGTCGTATGAAACAGGAATGCCGTCCACTTCGACTTCAGCGACCTCGTAACGAAGGGCATCTGGCTCGCCGCCGTAGAGCTCAAAGCAATGCACGATGTCGATGAGGTCGCGGACCCGCTCCGGCCGTCGATCGTTGTAGGCGATGAGCTTCAGCAGCACGCTGGCCGCCACTGACGCGATCGGAACGACAAGATCTCCAACTTGCTCGGGACGTGCGGACGCGAAGGCCTCCTCGAGTCCGAGAGTGCTCATCGCCCGATCCTCGCCCGGCCATTCGAGCGTGTCGGCAGGTGCCAGAGCTCTGCTGTACGGGATCAGGTCGATCTCGGCAGGTCCATACTCGAGTCGGTGAGGCGCGTTCCCTCGCCGGAAGCCCATGGCGAGCAGGCGCCGCTTCAACGCTTCGTATTCGTCCCAACTCGTCGCGCGCACGACCGCGTCGACATCGCGTGTCGCGCGCCCTCCGGTCAAGCCGTAGCGCAGGTCGATGAGAACGATGCGCACGGCGGCGCCGATCACCACGATGCGATCCGGACCTGCCGTGTCGAGGAGCAAGCGCAGCGCCTCGAGAGCTGCTGGCTCAATCGGCATCGTCTGACGCAAGTCGCTCCAGGTAGCGTTCGTAGATCATGCGCGCCGTCTCGCGCTCACGCTCACGTCCCGAGTGCAGGAGCTCGGCGTAGACGAGGAGTGGATGGGCGACCTGCTGCTCGCCCCCCGTCGACCACAGCACCGCGGGACAGAACTGCCGGAGAAGCGTGATCGGCCCCGTGGGCGACGGGAGCCAGCGGAGCTGCTGGAGAACGCCCTTCGGCAAATCGGACACGAACGCGGTGAGGGTCTCCCCCCGATAGTGATGCGTCAACTCGTCGGCGCCGAGCCCCCCGGTGACCGCTGCTGCGATCTGACGCTGGCGGAGGACCTCGCGGAGGTGCTGCCAGTTCGCGCCTGCGTCCTTTTCCGCCGCGATGAAGACGCCGAGGAGGAGCTTCGGCCGCAGTTGCTCGCTATAGCCGGACACCCATCGCTCGAGCAGCTCGCGGCGGCGAACGAGACGTGAGCGTTCGCGGCCACGGGCCAGATAACCCTTGGCTTCGAGCTCGTTCATGATGACGGCGATCGAGCCGAGCGCGACTCCGCTGTGAAGCGCGAGCTCGCGGTAGGGCATATCGGCCGCGGCGGGCTCGATCAGGAGAACGAACAGGACTTGTAAGCCGCTCGGCATGAAAAGGCGGCCGGGCCGCGACTCCGCCAGTGGTCGAGATCGCGCGCCCGACTTGAGGAAGTGGAGCTTGCCTGGCCTGTGGATCAGCAGATTTCCTGCAGCATCGACGTAATCGACGTCGGCTTCTCTCAAGCGCTGAGCGTTTCCCGGGGAGACGTAGTCGGCGAACAGAATCGGCTTACGTTCGTCCCTCTTCCGCTGCCTCCGCGGTAGGGTCAGTAGGAGCCAGTGGTCAAGCTTTGAGGGTGTGAGCCGTCGTTTTACGGCTCCGAAATAGGTGAACTGGCCGACGTCGGTGTCGAGGACGAGGCTCAGATCGGCCGAGGGAAGATCTTTGAAGTGCACCGGGGTACGGACCGTGGTCTTGCGGATCCCGGGTAGCCCCTCCAGATGGCTCCGGCAGAGGGCAACGATATCCGACTCAGGCGGCATGTGTTCACTATATCACCATGTTCACTATGAGTGAACACAGGATGAGGATGAACACGGCCGCGCCCGAGCGTCACTGGATCGACCTGCGCTGAATGCAACTGGTAATGACGACCGCGACGGGCTTCGATGCCGTCGTCGTGTATGCCTCGCAGGCGGCGGGTCAGGCATCCGACTGGTCGCGCACACTGCGCATCGGCGACCGCGAGCGCGGCACGTTCGAGTATTCGACCTGCTGGCCGGATTGGCGGGTCGGTGGCGCTTTCGCGCACATACGGTTCGTCGCTCTCGCTTAAGCCGCGCTTGAGCTCACAAAAATGTCGGCGATCCCGCGCAGCAGAACGAGATAGCGCCTCGGTGGATGGTCTGTCGGACCTGTGAGGCTCTCATAGACCGTACACGGACCATAGGCGTCGGCGTCCGCACCGCGACCGCCTCGCCAATCCGACCGGCGAGCCGCTCGGCGTCGCGGCGCGTTCGGCCGCATCAAAGCACGCGCGACGCCTCGATAAGTAGCTTTACTGCCTAACGGCTACAGCGCGGCTAACCTTGATTATCGTTCCTGCACGCACCGGCGACGGCCCGCGGCTCATCTCGGCGTGGCGCGAGACAGGTTCCTGAAGGAGTGGACGGCCGCATCGTTCACACCGCCGCGCGGCCCAGCACGTCGCCCGAGACCCGGCGCTCCACCCAGCGGCCGTCCGACGAGCTGCCCGGCAGCTTGCCGTGCTCCACGATCACCTTGCCGCGCAGGATCGTCGTCACCGGATACCCCTGGCAGGCGAAGCCCTCCCAGAGCCGCGCAGGATCGTCGTCAACGGATACCCCTGGCAGGCGAAGCCCTCCCAGATGCTGTAGTCGGCGTCGGCGTGCAGGTCCGCGAGCGCGATCGTCTTCCTGAGCGCGGGATCGATCAGCACCAGGTCCGCGTCGCTGCCCGGCTGGATCGCGCCCTTCTGCGGATAGAGACCCAGGATGCGCGCCGCGTTCGCGGAGGTGATGTCCACGAACCGCGTCAGCGGCATCTTCCGCTCGGCGACGAACTTCGTGAACGCCACGGGCATCCGCGTCTCGATCCCGTTGTGTCCGCCGCACACGGTTTCGATCGTGCTGCCGGCCAGCTTGTACGCCTTGTGCACGGTGTACTCGTCGGTCGCGGTCGTCGCCAGCCTCCCGTCGAGCAGACCGGCGATCAGCGCGTCCCGGTCGTCCGCGAACTTGATGGCGGGATAGGTGTGGATCGCCGTGCCGCCGGGCTTCCGGTAGTCGTCGCACGTGAAGTGCAGATAGTTGTGCAGGGCCTCGGCGTACACGGGCTGGTTCGAGCGCCGCGCCTCCGCGACCGCCGCGACGCCCTCCTTGGCCGTCGTGTGCACGAAGTACACGGCCGTCTCCGTGTGCTGCGCGAGCCGGATGATGTGCCGGAACGCCAGGTCCTCGGAGATGTTGTTGTGCACGAGGTGGAGGTTGTATCCCTGCGCCCGTCCCTCGCGCTTGAGCTTCTCGGTCATGTAGGTCACGACGTCGTCCTCCTCCGCGTGCACGGCCATGATGCCGCCATGCTTCGCCACCTCCGCGAAGATGCTCCAGAGGTGACCGTACGGGACGCGGATCGGGCGGAACGTCGTGAAGATCTTGAAGCTCGCGACGCCGGACTGGATCGCCTCGCCGATCTCGCCGATCGTCTGCGGCGCGACCTCGCCCGCCAGGATGTAGTGGAACGCGAAGTCGGTGTAGGAGTGGCCGCGGAAGACGGCGCGCCGCCGCTCGACGTGCTCCGCGATGGGCACGCGCGGGGCGCTGGACGAGGGCGTCAGGTCGAGATCGCCCGCGAAGTCGATGATCGTCGTCACGCCGCCGAAGGCGGCGGCGCGCGTGGCCGCCTCGGGCGGCTGGGTCATGACATCGGGCTTTCCCGCCCACATCTCCGGCACGGGAATGTTGATGTGCGCGTGCGGCTCGATGCCGCCGGGGACGACGATCTTGCCGCTGGCGTCGATCATGCGGCCACTCCCGGACAGCGTGCCCGGCGAGCCGAGCGCGGCGATCCGCTCGCCCTGCACGCCCACGTCCATGACGGCGACGCCCTGCGGCGTCACGACTTGCCCACCTGTGATCACGAGATCGAGCACGGCGCACCTCCTTGCTGCGAGCCTTCAGGTCACCTCGCGCGGTCGAGGCCTTGCCGCTCTCGGGCCCGGGACGAGCACGAGGACGATGGCCAGCACACAGATCGCGGCCGCCGCGCCAAACGCCGCGCGCAAGGCCCCCGCGGGCCCAAGCGTGTTGTGGAGCCAACCGTACACGGTGGCCGCGGCCTGCACCCCGGCCACCACGCCGAGCGTGCGGCCGAGGTGCGCCAGTCCACCAGCGGCACCCTGGCGCACCCGCGGAAACGCCGCCATCACCTGGGCGATGTTGGGCACCCCGAAGCTGCCTACCCCGAATCCCACCAGGAGAAAGGCCAACGCCACCAAGGGGAGCGGCGTCGTCGTGTGTGCCAGCCCCAGCATGCTCAGCCCCGCCGCCTCGAGGAAGAGTCCCACGATCATGGGCCCCCGCCGGCCGAAGCGGTCGGTGAGCCAGCCGCCCACCGGGCCACCCACGGCCACCCCGAACGAGGCGAACACGAAGAGCAACCCGCCGGCGGCCGCCGACAGTCCCCTGAGCGAGACGAGGTAGAACGGAGCGAGGAGCCACACCGAGAACTGCGCCCAGCTCGCCAGCGCCGCCAGCGTCAGTCCTTGCATCACGGGCCAGGCCATCAGCTCCGATCGAGGTGGCACGCGCCAGGCGCCGGCGCCCGCTAGATGCGGCCGCAGCCAGGGCGCAAGGACGCCGGCGCCCACCGCCAGCGGCAACCGGAAGAGAAAAACCCACGGCCATCCCCAGGCCACGATGGCGCCGCCGATCAGTGGTCCGGCGATCCCGCCAACGCCCTGGCCGGCCGCGAGTGTGCCGAGACCGCGGCCATGCCGTTCACGAGGCAGCGACAGCGTGGCCAGCGCCGGCGCGGTGCCGTACACGAGGCCGCCAGCCAGCCCCTGGGCCGCGCGCGTGGCGAGCATCAGGGGATACGACGTGACGAGCGAAAAGAGAAGGAAGGCCACCACGGACAACCACATGCCGGCCGTGTACACGGGCACCGGCCCCACGCGATCGGCCACCACGCCCGCCACCACCGACGTGATGGCGTAGCTGAGCACGTAGCAGATGATCACCCAGCGAATCTCGGCGGGCCCGATGGCGAAGGCGTCCGCCATGGCCGGCAGCGCCACGTTGACTGCGGAATCGAGCGAGACCACCAGCATGCCCAGCGCGGCGAGCAGGACCGGCACCCGCCGAGTATATGGCGCGCAGCCCCGAGGTCGTGGACGCCGCCGTGCACGTGCCCGCCGCAATCGGATCTCGAGCAAGCGTCATCGGCGCATGATAGGCCTCGCACATCATCACGCGCGGAAGGGCGAAGGCACGATGGACGGCGTCCGATGAAACGCCAGATGCACCTGAATCTCTTCATCCACAGCCGCGGACACCACGAGGCGTCATGGCGCCATCCTGCCGCGTCATCGTTGGCCCTGTCCGATGTTCGCTACTACCAGGCGCTGGCGCAGCGGGCGGAAGCAGGATTGTTCGATGCGATCTTCCTCGCGGATCAGCTGGCGCTTGGGGACGATGTCGCGCACGGTCCGCGCACGGCGCTCGAGCCCCTCACCCTGCTGGCAGCGCTGGCCGTGAGCACCAGCCGGATCGGCCTCATCGCCACCGCGTCGACCACGTACACGGAGCCGTTCAACCTGGCGCGGCAGTTCGCGTCGCTGGATCACATCAGCCGCGGCCGGATCGGGTGGAACATCGTCACGTCCTGGCTGGCCTCCGCGGCGCGCAACTACGGCGGGGTCTCGCAGGTGAGCCATGCGGAGCGCTACGCCCGGGCCGAGGAGTTCATGACGGTCGTGAAAGGCCTCTGGGACAGCTGGGCTGCCGACGCGGAGCTGGACGATCGCGTCGCCGGCCGTTACGCGGACCCGTCACGCATCCGGCCCCTCAACCACGAGGGCGCCCATTACCGGGTGGCGGGGCCGTTGAACCTCCCGCGCTGTCCTCAAGGGCGGCCGGTCCTCGTCCAGGCCGGCTCGTCGGACACGGGCCGCGACTTCGCGGCGCGCCACGCTGAGGCCATGTTCACGGCGCACCTGGAGAAGGAGACCGCACAGGCGTTCTACGCCGATCTCAAGAAACGGGTCGCGGACGCAGCGCGCGACCCCGAGCAGGCGCTGGTCCTGCCGGGCCTCAGCCCGTTGATCGCCTCCAGCGCCGCCGAAG
>Ga0194131_10003738_pt1 | contig 23653 bp, 12 predicted proteins | sample TA2KigO120mmetaG_FD_148631 | JGI IMG/M metagenome (GOLD analysis project Ga0194131, IMG submission 148631) | Freshwater microbial communities from Lake Tanganyika, Tanzania - TA2015053 Kigoma Offshore 120m | ecosystem: Environmental > Aquatic > Freshwater > Lake | place: Tanzania: Lake... | reverse complement strand
CGCCCATCATCATGCCGCCCATACCCATGCCGCCCATGCCCATCATGCCCATCATGCCGCCGCCCATGCCCATCATGCCGCCGCCCATCATGCCCATCATACCGCCGCCGCCCATCATGCCCATCATCATGCCGCCGGAACCCATCTGCTGGCTGATGGGAATGACCAGGTCGCCGACGGGATAGACGCGCAGCACGCGCTCGCGAGTCTGCCGCTCTATGGTCGTGATCTCGATGTAATTGCGACGAATCAAGTATGTAGCGTTCGGCGGATTGACCTTGGCGAGCGCCAGCCGCAGCGCCGTGGCCATCTGCATCTTCTTCGGATATGGCTCGAACTTAATCTGTGTGTCGTAGATGCTCGGTGCATCCGGGTTCTCTTCCTTGAACGCCTCGGTGTCCACCAGGATCGGCAAGTCCTTGTTCTTGCCGGCGAACTTTTGCATGAACAGCTCAAGGCACTCCTTGAGGTTCATGGGCGCCAGGAAATCCTTCATCTCGATCTGCTCGTCCATGAGCTTCTTGATGCTGTTGGCCTCCTTGCGGCCTTCGTAATCGTCCGGCAAGCTGCTGACCTCGTACTTCTCCTTGCGGATCTTGCGAATGGCATCCCAGGTGGCCAGCGGCGGGAAATAGATGCCCGGCTCGTCGGGGAACGGCACGTGCGACTTCTCCACTTCCAGCATGACCGACAGGAATCGCTCCTCGCGGAGACGTTTGAGCTCGGCATTCTTGTGCAGGTGATAGCTGGCCAGGGTCTGGTCGTAGGCCGCCTTGAGATTGACCGGCACGCGCTCGCCCTTCAGGCGAAGATCGGCCGCCATGGCCTCCAGGCCATAGATCACCTCGTGCTTGGCCTTTTCCTCGACGCGCGCGAGTTCCATCAGGTTTTTGAAGACGCGATACTGGGCCTCGATCCGTTCTTCCAGTGAACGACGCTGCTCGTCTGCGGTGCGCTCGCGCTTGGCCATCTCAATGATGGCATCCTGGTCGCGCTTGCGGAGCTTGATGGCTGCTCCCGTGCTGCTGACGTCGCGTAGCGCTGCCTGCAGTCGGCTCAAAAGCGCATCGCGTACGCGGTCGCTCAGGTCCGGATGGTCGCGCACGCGCAAGAGCGTACCGCGGAGCAACTCCAGCGCGGCATCCGGATCGACGAGCAAGTCGGCCCGCGCCTGACGCAGGTTGACGTTGACGGTATCGGACATCTTTTGCTCTTCGAGCACAACGCGGTCGTGGTGAGCCTTGAGCAGATCCTCGCCGACGATGGGCGGGGCAGCGCCGTCCACCTTGGGTTCGGGGGCGTCCTTGTCCAGCTGGGCGATTTCCAGAAGCTGCTTGCTCCAGCGCACGGCGCCGTCCTTCTTGTCGAGACGATCGACGCGATGACGCTTCTCCAGGTGCCGGCGAATCATTTCGCGTGTCACGCGGCCGGTGCGCAGATTATTGACCAGCTTGATGCCGGCGTCCGCTTCCTTGGCGTGCGGCGCCAGCTGCTTGACTTTCTCAAAGAGCTTGCCGGCCGCCTCGAAGTCGTTCTTCTGCACCGCGGCCTCGGCACTGAGCAGCAATTCCTGGTGCTGCAAGCGATTCTGCTCGTAGGCCAGTGCCAGCGCGCGATCGGCGCGGACCAGCGCCGGCTGGCTCTTGGCATTCTTCCATTGATCGACCATGCTGATGAGGAAGAAGTTGTCCAGTTCGGGCTCCTGGATCTTCTCCTCCTGAGTGACGGTCACCGGATCCTTGATACCATGCACCTCGCCCTTGACGGTGTACGTGATCGCCTTGCCGTCGTTCAGCCGGCCGACAACCAGCGTCGGTGAATCGCCGCGCAGCGGCGGGAACCTGGTCGGGAAGAACTCGGTTGCGTTCTTCGACATCGTGAACTCGGTTGGATAAAGCACCGGGGCCGCGAACGCCGCTTCGTAGCGCTTCAGCGCATCTTCGAGTTTCTCCTCGAGAATCTGCGTGCGCAGCACGGCGCCGCCGGTACGGGTGGCGAAGCCGTGCAGGTTGTCTGGTCCCATCTTGATGCCCAGCGGCACCGAGAACAGTACGATCCGCTCTTTGACCATGCGGTCGCACATCTCCTGCCGTACTTCCGGGCTGATCGGGTCATGCGTGCTCATGCCGTCGCCGAGATACAGGATGATGCGCTGCCGGCTCTTGATGCCGTCGAAACCGTCGATAGCCCTTTTCAGCCCATTTTTCAGGTCGGTGTCGCCGGCCGGCACGTGCTCGGTCCGCAGTTTGGCCAGGGCGCCCTGAATCTTCTTGGCGTCCGCCTTGCTTTCCAGGAAATGCTTGGTCAAGCAGACCGTGGCGTCGGGAGTGCTGAGCGTCCACAGGGAAATGCGATCCTCCGGCCGGGCATTCTTGATGATCGCCTCAGCGATCTGCCCCGCGGCGATCCAGGGAGCGCCGGCCTGCGCAGCCGATGAGCCGACGAGTATCAGGTAATCGCGCGGGCGGACAGGCGCCGGGTCCAGCCTGGGTTGCACCTGCAAGGCGAAATACGGCTGTCCCTTCAAGGGTTCGTAAGAAATGGCGCCGCCCAGGGTAAACTTGGAGGCCGCCAGAGCCTTCTCGGCGTCCTCATCGCCAGCTTTCGCGGGCTCCTTGACGCGTGGCGCCGGGCCTCCCTTTTTCTCCGCCGCCGGCTCACCCATGGTCCAGGAGGAACTCACGATGGCGGCCACCGCCAACAATGCACCAACCACGAAAAGCCGACGCGCCTTGGTCATGGATCGACCCCTAAAGAAGTGGAACTCGTTCCGCCTTCGCCCGCACCACCCTCTCCCGGCGGGGGAGAGCTTGGCGGCGGCACAGCCCCTATCATCTAAAATTCTAATACATCATCACTGTGAAACGCCAGCACAAATCCCGTAAATCCGTGTCACGCGAGCGTTTCCCTGGAATCCGGACCCCGCAGGTCCAGCCTTTTCCGTGTGAATGGTCTAACGCTCATTCTAGGAGAATTTGCGCAGCTCATTCCGCTTTTTGTGCCGTCCTTGACTTGACAAGCAAAGCGTGGCGGAATCGCGTCCCCGCATGCCGGTAGCCCCGTTGCCCACATAGATAGAACGAATCAGCCGCCGTTTCGTTGGTTCGCCTTGACCCGAATCGAGACCCCCTGTTATTCTTTTCAACTTAACTCACAGTTGCGAATAGCGTTCTGAAACGGGGGCAGGTTCGACTTGCTGAACCCCGGGAGAAAAAAAGAGGGCAGGATCGGAGTCCTGCTCCAGGGACAATTGACACCAGGGAGGCACGATGCCGACGGCACTCATCACAGGGGTCACCGGGCAAGACGGCTCACATCTCGCTGACTTTCTTCTCGACAAGGGCTACCGCGTCTTCGGCCTCGCCAGACGCAGCAGCGGCGATAATACGCAGCGGCTGGCAAACATCCGCGAGCACATCACCCTTCTGGACGGCGATCTTCTCGACCAGGCGTCACTGTTGCGCATCGTCGAGCAGACGCAACCGGACGAGGTCTACAATCTTGCCGGCATGTCGTTCGTCCCCGCCAGCTGGCAGCAGCCTGTCCTTACCGGCGAGTTCACAGCCCTGGGCGTGACGCGCATCCTGGAAGCGCTCCGGCAAGGGTGTCCGACGGCCCGTTTCTTTCAGGCGTCCAGCAGCGAGATGTTCGGCAAGGTGCGAGAGAGTCCGCAGCGCGAAACCACGCCACTGCATCCGCGCAGCCCCTATGGAGTCGCCAAGTCGTATGGACATTTCATCACCATCAATTATCGCGAGAGCTTCGGCATCTTCGCCTGCTCCGGCATCATGTTCAACCATGAGGGCCCGCGCCGCGGCCTGGAGTTCGTCAGCCGCAAGATCACGCACGCCGTGGCCCGGATCAAGGTTGGACTGGCCGACGAGCTGCGCCTGGGCAACCTGCAAGCCCGCCGCGACTGGGGCTACGCCGGCGACTTCGTCCGCGCCATGTGGTTGATGCTGCAGCACGATGAACCGGACGATTTTGTCATCGGCACGGGCGTCACCCATTCGGTGCAGGATCTGGTCGAGACGGCGTTCGACCACGTCGGTCTCGACTGGCGCGAGCATGTCGTTGTCGATCCGGCTCTTTACCGTCCCGCCGAGGTGGACGTGCTTCAAGCTGATCCAAGCAAGGCTCGCCGTCTCCTGGGCTGGCAACCGCAAGTCGAGTTCGCGGAACTGATCGGCATGATGGTGGAGGAAGACCTGAACCTGGTGGAGGCCAGGAACCAGAAACCAGAAAACAGAAGCGCTCAAGAGCGACACGTTGTTTCGTAGCGGAATTTGCCAGGATGCCGCTGCACTTGCGGCTGAAGGAACTCTTGCGAGTTCCGCTACGTGGAAGAATACTTGCTTGGTTGTAGCATGCGCGTCGTCATCAATCGAACTCTGACATTGGGTCGGAAGACCGGCATCGGCCATTACACGGCGGAGTTACTGCGTGCGCTGAAGCAGCTGACGGCGGCGGGCCAGGTGATCGGCTTTCCGGCGGGCTGGTTCTGGGTTGTCGGGCAGGCGCTGTCCCGGCCGGTGCTGGCAGGTGGCGAGAGCGGCGGTTCTGACAACAACACGTCGCTGCTGGGTGCGCTCAAGAAAAAATGCAGCGGCGTTGTCCGCCGCGCTGGACAAGCGTACTTGCGCCACGCTCTGCGTAGCTGCCTGCGCAAGCACGAATGCAATCTCTATCATGAGCCGAACACGATTCCGTTGCCATGCGACGTGCCTGCCATCGCCACCATTCATGACCTGTCCGTGATCCTGCATCCACACTGGCATCCCGCCGGCAGGGTCGCGCATTTCGAGAAGAACCTGCACCGCCTGACCGGAGCGGCCCATTTCATCACGGTGTCGGAGTTCACGCGTCAGGAAGCGATCCGCACGTTCAACTTGCGGCCTGAAAAGGTCACGCGCATTCACCTTGGTAGTCGCATGGGCCTGACGCCGATGTTGCCGGCGGCCACGGCGACAAGGCTGGCGGAGCTGCGCCTGCCGCCGCGCTTCTTGCTGTATGTGGGAACCATCGAGCCGCGCAAGAACCTTCTGCTGCTCATGCGTGCCTACGGCGCGCTGCCGCGCTCGTGGCGCGACAGGTATCCGCTCGTGCTGGCGGGAAGCTGGGGCTGGAGCAGTGGGCCTGTCGCGGAATACTTCAACGACCGGGGCCGGCACGAAGGCGTGATTCACCTCGGTTATGTATCCGATCTCGACCTGCCTGCCCTGTACAGCGGCGCCCGCGCGCTGGTATATCCCTCCATCTACGAGGGCTTCGGTCTTCCGCCGCTGGAAATGATGGCGTGCGGTGGTCCAGTGCTGGCTTCGACGGCGGGTGCGGTGGCGGAAATCGTCGGGCGTCGCGCCCATCTCATCGCTCCCGACGATGAGGACGGCTGGCGACTGGCCATGCAACGCGTCATCGAGGACGACGACTGGCACGCATCGCTGTGCCGCGGCGTCCGCGACCTGGCTCGCTCCTTCACCTGGGAGCGCTGCGCCGCCGAGACACTGCACGTCTACCGCATGCTCGCCGGCGAGGTCCCGAGGAAGCAGGCGGCATAGCGTGACGATCTAGCCGGCTACTGCGCAAGCTGGCAAATGCTCCAGAATCCGTTGCCGAGCCTCGGCATGATCGACGATCGGACGCGGATAGGTGCGGCCCAGTGTGACGTCGGCGCGACCACTCGAATGCGTGCCGTAAGTGACACGCACGCAACAGATTGCTAGGACGAGTTGCCGGCCACGTCCGGCCACATGGGGGTGGGTCGTTTGGCCGGCCACTCCGGCACCGTAGCCCAATTCGAGCTGTGACCAGTTTTCCAGCAGATTGAACGATGCCGTGACACTTCCGTGGGCGGTGTCCGCCACCCATTATTGTCGCTTGGGGCGGAGACCTGCGATGCTCATTTGCCGGGAACGACGATGTCGCTCTTGGTGCTAGCCACGATGGCAAAGATCTCGTCGCTTTCGCCTTTTGGCACCTGGAACTTGTCGAGCGTCTGCCGCAGGTCGTCGAGAAACGCCTGCCATTCCGGCTCGGTGATATTGAGATGAGAGTGCGAGTCGAACATGGATCGGCCGGTGTAGCGTTGCGGGCCGCCGGTGGCCTGGCAGACCTGCTCGGTGACCAGGTACTTGAACCCGGCGCGCGATACGCGATGATGCGCCTCATTGACCGCCGGGTTGGCGTTTAACCGTGGATCGTCCATGACGCGGTCGATGAAGTCGTCGATCACCGCCGCGATGGAGTAGACACCGCCGAGCCGCTCGTAGAGAGTCATCCTGGTATCCGGTTTCAAGGGTTGAGAGATTTCCAGTGAGCAGCATAGGGATTTTGCTGGCAATCGGCGGCCAGCAGCGGTAGACTCAAGAGAAGTCGCGCGGCTGTAGCGGAATTCGCCAGAGTTCCGACAAGGCTGGCGACCGGATGCCCGCCTGTCGGAACTCTGGCGAGTTCCGCTGCAAGACTTGACCAAACAGATCGAGGCCGAAGGATGACTCGCATCCGCATTGGCATCTGGGCAATTGGCGCCGCCGTGTTGCTGGGCGCTCCGAGTGCGGTCACGGCGCAGGAAAACGACGAGGCGCGACTCGAGTTCTTTGAGCGGCGTATCAGGCCGCTGCTTGCGAGCAACTGCTACAACTGTCATTCAGCGAACACCAACTCGCACGGCGGCTTGCGGGTGGACGACCGCAACGGCCTGATCCAGGGCGGCGGCCGCGGACCGGCCATCGTGCCTGGCCATCCCGAAACGAGCTTGCTGTTGCAGGCAGTCCGACAAACACACAAGAAAGTGAAGATGCCGCCGAACAAGAAGCTCGGTGAGCGTGACATTGCCGACCTGACGCGCTGGATCAAGGACGGCGCGGCCTGGCCAAAACCAATAGTTCCCGCTTCTGTTGGGCGATCCAGCGCCGAATATGACCGGCTCCGCAAGGAGCACTGGGCCTGGCAGCCGATGCGTCGGCCGCAGTTGCCGAAGGTGCAGGACACATCCTGGCCGCTGAGTGATGTGGACCGGTTTGTCCTCGCGAACCTGGAGGAGAAGGGGCTCAAGCCGGTCGGGGGCGCCGATCCTGTGACGTTGATCCGGCGGTTGACGTTTGACATTACTGGGCTGCCGCCGACGCCGGCGGAGGTGGTTGAGTTTGTCGCCAGGTGGAAGCGTGCGAGGCCGCAAGTGGCGATCGCACAACTGGTTGATCGGCTGCTTTCCTCGCCGGGGTATGGCGAGCGCTGGGGGCGGCACTGGCTGGATGTGGCACGCTATGGCGAATCCACGGGATCGGCGCGGAACCTGCCGTATCCCCATGCCTGGCGATACCGCGATTATGTCATCGACGCATTCAACCGCGACAAGCCGTACGATCGTTTCATCTGCGAGCAGATCGCCGGCGATCTGTTGCCGGCCGACTCGCCACGGCAACGCGATGAGCAGTTGATCGCCACCGGGTTCCTGGCTCTGGGAGTCCGTGACGTCAATCAGCGATTCAAGGTCCGCTTCGTGATGGACAACATCGATGAGCAGATTGACACGGTGACACGCTCGGTGCTGGCCCTGACCGCGAGCTGCGCCCGCTGCCATAACCACAAGTTTGACCCCATTCCGACCACCGACTATTACGCCCTGGCTGGCATATTCGGCTCAAGCGATCTGTGCGCTGGCCTGCGCAACAAGATGGGTGGCGGCGGCATGGACTACTATGACCCGGACAAGTTGCATGTTCTGGGCTCGGGAGAGAAAAACGATCCTGCCACGGGAGCGAAGATTGCCGACGCACGGGCAGCACTCGCCAGAGGCCGCGCGGAATTCAACTCGCTGCGCGATGATCCCAAGTTTGCCGCCGGCCCCGAGCGCGAAAAAAAGCTCGTGGCCCTTCGTCAGCGCGTCAACAAGTTGCAAAACGACCTCCTGGCCCTCGAAGATCCCGCGACGCATTGGCCCGTCGCCTACGGCGTGCGCGACAGCAAGATCATCGCCGATGCCGCCGTCCGCATTCGCGGAGAGGCCGAAATGCTCGGCCCCAGCGTACCACGCGGCTTTCTATCACTGCTGCCGGTCTCGAATGTGAAAATCAGCGGCAAAAACAGCGGCCGCCTCGAACTGGCGCAATGGCTTACCAGCCCACAGAATCCACTCACGCCGCGCGTCATCGTCAACCGCGTCTGGAAGCATCTTTTCGGCCAGGGCATTGTCGCCAGTGTGGACAACTTTGGCGTGACGGGCGAGCTACCGTCGCATCCGGAACTGCTCGATCACCTGGCAACACAGCTTGTCCGAGACGGCTGGTCGCTGAAGAAGTTGATCCGGTCGCTGGTGCTGAGCCGGGCGTATCAGCTCGGCTTCGACGCGCCAGACGTCAACGTCGCGGCCGATCCAGGCAATCGTCTGATATGGCGGCACAGCCCGCGACGGCTCGATGCCGAGGAGTTGCGTGACGCCATGCTGGCCGCGGCCGGTGCTCTCGACCGCGCCAGGCCGAAAGGATCGCTTGCAGGACACTTCAAGGTCACGGAGATGACAAACAATGGGGCCCAGGCCAAGAAACTCGAAGAGCAGGCGCACGCCAGCGAGCACCGCAGCGTCTATCTCCCGCTGGTCCGCGGACTGACACCGCGACCGCTGGAAGTCTTCGATTTCGCCGACCAGGGCCTCGTCACCGGCAGCCGCGATTCAACGACCGTTGCCCCGCAGGCACTTTATCTCTTGAATGACCCGTTCGTCAGCCGGCAGGCCCACGCGCTGGCGGAACGAGTGCAGCGTGCGAAAGACGATGACGAGCAACGCGCGGCGCGAATTTATCGATTCGCACTCGCTCGCACTCCGACGCCGAAAGAAACGGAACGTGCGCTGGCATACATTGCCGAATACGAATCCGCCTTGCGCGACGAGACGCCGACGCCCCGCGCCGCCGCCTGGGCCAGCTTTTGCCACGCCATCCTGGCATCGGCGGAGTTTCGGTTCGTAAGGTGACGCATAACGTAAGGGCAAGACCATGCAATACCTGAACTCCTTAGCCCCACTTGCAAGCCGCCGCCAGGTCCTGAAATCCGCCGGCGCCGGTTTTGGCTACCTCGCCCTTGCCGGTCTGCTGGGCGAAAAGGCGGCCGCTGAACGTCGCTCGGCGCCTGGCCCTCTCACGCCGCGGCAACCGCACTTTCCGGTCAAGGCCAAGCGCATCATCTTCCTCTTCATGGAAGGGGCGATGTCGCAGCTGGACACATTCGAGTACAAGCCGCGCTTGCAGGGTGACGATGGCCGCGTAGCACCCGGGGGCGCTGTTCTCACGGCCTCGAAGTTCCGCTTCCGCCGCCATGGCCAAACCGGGACCTGGGTATCCGAGCTGTTTCCGCACGTTGCCCGGCACGTCGATAAGCTTTGCTTCATTCGCGGGTTACACACCGATACACCGGCTCATCCGCAGGCCGTCATCCAGCTGCACACGGGAACGGCTCTGGCGCAGCTCACTCGACCGTCTATGGGCGCGTGGCTGCTCTATGGTTTGGGAACGGAAAACCAGGACCTGCCGGGTTACGTCACCATCAATCCGCCGCCCAACTTCGGCGGGGCCGTCAATTTTGGCAGTGCTTTTCTGCCCGCGCATTTTCAAGGAACACGCATCAACGACACCGGCGAGATGCCGAATCTGCGGCCGCGGACGGCGTCGCCATTGCAGCGCCGGCAGCTCGAACTGATCCAGGCGATGAACCGCGACCTGGCGGCCAGGCCCGGGGCGCCCGATGAGGTCGAGGGCGTGATTCAGTCGTTCGAGCTGGCCTTTCGGATGCAACATCATGTGCCGGATCTGCTGGACATCTCGCGCGAGCCGCGACGGGTACTGGATGCTTACGGCGTGAAGCCCGGCCCGGCCGGCAGCTTTGCGCGCCAATGTCTCATGGCGCGGCGGCTGTCCGAGGCGGGCGTCCGCTTTGTGGAAATCTGCCAGTCCGGCTGGGACCATCACAACAACTTGCATCGCGGGCTCATCAGCCAGTCGACAATGGTGGACCAGCCCACGGCGGCGTTGCTCACCGACCTGGAGCAACGTGGCCTGCTAGATGAGACGCTCGTGCTGTTCGGCAGCGAATTCGGTCGAATGCCGACCGCCCAGGGGCCCGACGGTCGGGATCACAACATCACGGGCTATCCTATGTGGCTGGCGGGCGCCGGCGTCAAGAAAGGCTTCTCCTACGGCGGCACGGACGAGTATGGCCTGCACGCCACCGCGGGCCGGATGCATACTACCGACCTGCACGCCACGCTCCTTGCCTTGATGGGCCTGGACCACACACAACTCACCTACCGCTACGGCGGCCGCGACTTCCGTCTTACCGACGTGGCGGGGAATGTGGCCAGCGCGATCATGGCGTGAGCGCAGCCTGGCCGCCTGTCGGCTGGTTGCGAAACAGTGCTAACATTTGACAACACTTCTTTTGAATCCCATGTTTCCGTAAAGGGGTTCCAGGTAGTTCCCGTCTTTCCGGATCGCGCACCAACGAATTATTCTGGACGCTGCCGCGACCGGCGGTTTCGGTTCCACGCGACGACTTTTTAGAGGATGCGACATGGTGACAACGGAACTGGGCGCGTGCGAGTGGTTTGTATGGGACTTGAGACGGAGCAACCTTGTTGAACGGGGGCAGCTGGACCAGGTGGTAGGCGAGTTCATCGCCAAGAATCCAAGGTCCGAACCGCCGGCACTGGCCGAATACCTCATCCAGCAGGGGATCCTCACGCCATTCCAGTCAGAGCGACTCTTGCAGGGCAAGACGCAGGGCTTCGTGCTCGGACCATTCACGCTGATGGATGCCCTGGGCGCCGGTAGCATGGGCACGGTTTACAAGGCGCAGTCGAAGACGGACAACAAGGCGTACGCCGTCAAGGTGCTGCCGCGTAGGAGCATGTGGAATGTGCGGCTGGCGCGGCGGAAGGTGCGTGCCTTTGAGCAATGCCGGCATCCCGCGGTGATTCCGTTCGTGGACGTTGGCACGGCCGGTGGCATGCATTACCTTGCCTGGCCGTTTGTCGAAGGCGAAACGCTGGAGAAGGTCGCCCAGCAGCAAGGCAAGATGTCAGCGGGCCAGGCAGCCTGGATCGCCCTGCAAGTGGCTGAAGGACTTGACGTATGTCACCAGCAGGGACTCTTCCACGGCCTCTTGAAGCCATCCAACATCATGCTCGGGCCCGACGGTAGAGTGCATATTCTCGACTTCGGCATTGGCACCTTGCTGGCCGAGACGGAAGGCGAGTCGCTCGTCGACACCATGTCCACTTCCAACTCCGTGACCAGCGGCCTGGACTGCGCCAGTCCGGAAAGCATCATGGATCCGACCAACCTCACCCCGGCCGGCGACCAGTACAGTCTCGGCTGCGTCCTGTATTTTCTGCTTGCGGGCCAATATCCGTTCCCCGAGGGCAACGCCGCTGAAAAGATGATGGCCCACCAGTTCAAGCAACCCACTCCCATTGCCGAACTGAGCCCGGAGACACCAGCCGGGTTGATTGAGGTTGTGGAACGGCTAATGCAAAAAGCGCCGGAGGGTCGCTACCAGCGGGTCGTGGACGTGGTGGACGCGCTCAAGCCGCTGGCGATCAACCCGTCCAAGTCAAAACCGGTCCGCGCGCGTAGCGGCATATTGCCGATGCAGCGACCGGGCATTCCGTCAATACCAGACAAGCAACACGCGCCGGCGCCATCCATGCAACGAGCAGCCGGCAAAGAAACGGTACGCGTCAGCGCGGGAGCAGTGGGGCCCGCGACGCCGACACCACGGCCGGCGGCGCTCGATAAACTGCCGAACCGAAGAAGCATGCGCGGCGCCCAAGATGCCAAATCAGCGATGCCCGCCACTCCCAAGGTCAAGGCCACCCCTAAGCCGCCGGCACAGCGCGAGGACGACAGCGAGGCGCGAGAAGTGCCGGGGATGGTGGATGCACGACTCACATTTGAAGACCGTCTTGGACCCGTCGGCATCACCATCGGTGCCATTGCAGCTTGTGCGCTGGTGTGGGTGCTAGCAGTGGTATTAAAGCTATTCTAAAGGTCTCTCGAGGCTTGACGTTGGGTCTTGCCTACGCGCGCCGTCGAAGTTCTTGCAAGCTAAAGGCGCGAGCTTTACAGAGACCAGCGGCGGATGGTTCCGTCTTCGCCGCCGGAGAAAAGTGTCTTGCCATCGGGGCTAAAGGCCACGGCGCGCACCTTGCCGGAGTGCCCCTGGAAGCAACGCTCTTCAATACCGTCACCTGCTTTCCATAGACGTACGCTGCCATCGCCGCCGCCGGAGAGCAGCCGCTCGCCGTTAGGTGAAAATGCCGCGCAAAGCACCGTTCCCTGATGCCCCTTGAGTTGTGTGAACGCGCCGTTGGCCTGGCGGATCTGCAATCCGTGGCCAGCAAGTGCCAGTCGCTTCCCGGTGCCGAAGACGGCAACTCCCTCGATGGCGCCGACAGGGCTGCGCGAACTTCCCTTGGAAGCGCCGGTCTTGCTGTCCCAGATGCGAAGCGTGCCGTCGTGAGATCCGGATAGCAAGACGTCTCCCGGCGGCAAGAAAACGACGTGCGACACCGCTGCCGTGTGCCCGTTGAGCCGAATGGATGGCGAGCCTGGTTGATCCACCGACCAGATGAAAATGGACTTGTCGCCCCCGCCGGCGGCCACACGTCGACCATCCGGAGAAATCGCCACGCAAAAGACGGTGTCGTCGTGCCCCTTCAGCCGGCGGCGCTGGCCACCGCTGGCAATCTCCCAGAGCTGCACTACCATGTCGCTCTTGAAAAGCCGGAGCGCACAGGACGCGGCCCACTTGCCGCTCGGTGCCAGGCACGCATCTTCCACCGGGCCGACATCGCCAGCGATGCAGCGCAGCTCGACAAGCCGGTCCGGATCCCACAGCCGCAGCGTCTCATCTTGCCCTCCTGAAAGCAGCAGCTTACCGTCGGCGCTCATGGACAGCGCGCACACACCGCCGGGATGGGCGTCGGCCGAATGAGCGACAGTCGGAGCAGTCGAAAGCACCGCGTGGGAAGTCACCGCCGATGCCGGCGTGACGGCGACGCCGGCCTTGGGCCGGGACTTGGTCTTCGCCTGCAGAATGTCGTCGATGGCCTCGATCGCGTCCGCCGGTGTCTGGAAGCGGTCATCCGGGTTACGGGCCATCAGCCGCTTGACAAGGTCGTTGACATCCGTCGGCACGTCTGGTCGGCTCTCAACAACCTCAGGCATCGGTCCCGTGATGAGCCGCCGCAGCTTTTGCATCAAGCTCATGCCAGGCATGGGCACCTTGCCGACTAGCAGGAAATACAGGCTGCCCCCCAGGCTATACAGGTCGGAGCGAATGTCGGCATTCCGCGGGTCCTCCGCCTGTTCGGGCGAGATGTAATCGGGCGTGCCCAGGAACTCGCCGGCGTGTGTCAGGCTGGCCACGCCTTCGCTGTCACTCATGTCATCGGAGCTGACCACCCGGGCCAGACCCATGTCGAGAACCTTGATTGTCGGTTTGCGCGGCCGAGAGGACGATTCCAGTGGCGAGGGCGTGATCATCAGATTGGCCGGCTTGATATCGCGGTGAACCATGCCACGTTCATGGGCGTGCTGCAAACCCTGGGCGGCTTGCTTGATGAACTGCAACGCCTCTTCCACGGGCAAGGGGCCGGTGCGTTTGACCAGCTTCATGAGGTCGATGCCGGCGACATACTCCATTGCCAGGTACGGCCGGACACATTCCAAGTCGGTGTGAAAGACCGTGACGATGTTCGGATGGCTCAGCAAGGCAGCGGCTTGTACCTCTCGGATGAACCGCCTCATGGCTTCGCTTTGCCCCATGCGGTCCGGCGTTAGCACCTTCAAGGCCACTAGCCGGTTGAGGCCGAGTTGCTTGGCCTTGTAGATCACGCCCATGCCGCCGCGGTTGAGTTCCTCGATGATCTCGAAGCCGTCGATCACCTCGCCCGGACGGAGATCCGTCGGCTCGGTGTCTTCTGGAAGGTCGTGCTGCGATGCTTGCTCCACGGTGTTCTGGTTGGTGGACGTACAAATGGGGCAAAGGGTAGAAACATCCTCGGGAATCGGCCCAATTGCCGAAAACTCCCAACTATGCCCGCAGCGACATTTGAGCATTCGCCTGGCCATCACGGATCCGCAACTCTAATGACTACATGTAGTTTGTATGTCTTGCAGAGGCAGGACTTATCATTCGCACCCACAATTGTAGATTCTTCCCGGGGGAAAAGCGACGGGAATCTCGGCACAACGGCACAATTGATGGACGAGTTGCGACTTCACTCCCGAACATCGAAGCCGTAGAGGAACGCCCGCCGCAGGAAGAATCGAGCTTGACGGGCCTCGGCCGGCATCCTGTCGCTTCCTCGCCATTGCACCGCAACCTCCTTGTGATCGCCTTTCAGTCGCTGGCAATCTTCGCGGAAGAAGCCGGGTAGCGGCTTGCCATGCCCGTCCAGCAATTCAACCTGTAGATAGCCTTCCAGGTGCTGTTGCGCCGCCGGAGAACTGGTCCGACGCGTGGTCAGATTGACGAATAACTTCTTGCCCGCAAGCTTCCTCGGCGTGGTGAGAGCGACGCCGACGGTCGGTCCCCCGGCGGCCGATGCCAGGGCGTAGAGCCGAATCAGCGGCCACGACACCCGGCACAACGCCGAATTGAACGGCAGGAAGTGCGCGCCGTGGTCGATGACTTTCTCCTGGTAGCCAATGTCGCGGAAGGGAGCGCGGCTATCGAAGATCTGCCGGTGCGGTCCCTCGGTGCCGCCGTAGTAGATGAACAGCCGCCCCTTGTCGATGATCGGATACTGACTCTGCCAGATCATGCCGCCGCCATGATCGCCGAGCGGCGGATTGTCGAAGCAGGGCCGGCGGTCGGGAAACCACCATCGTCGGCCGTCGCGCGACGCCGCCAGGCGCAGGTTCAGCGTTTGCGTGATCGGATGGTACATCGTGATCATGCCCAAGTAACCGCCGGGCACCTTGAGCGGCACGCATTCCTGATACTGCGTGTCCCGATGGTCGCGTTCGTCGTTGGTCAGGGCCATCATGGGGTCCCTGGTCCACGTGACGCCGTCCTGGCTGACGGCGCGAAAACAGCTGCGCCGCGGGAAGTCCTCGTACACGGGCAAGTGATCGGTTTTCTTGCCAGGTGCGCCGAGCCGGTAATAGGCGACGTAGCCCTCCTTCGCATCCTTGTAGAAGAAGCACAGATCGCCTTTCATCGGATCGTTGATGACGTTGCCCTGGCGCTGCCAGCTTCTGCCATCCCGGGAGCGATAGCGATAGTAGCCGTTGCCTTGCGGCGGCTTGCCCCTCACCTTGCTCCAGCTTTCGCGAAGCACGAACATCTCGTACGGCCAATTCTTGTTCGAGGGATCGATCAGCACTGATGAGTAGGCGGAGACGCCGTCGTCGGTGTCGAAGATGATATTCGTCTTCTTGTGGGGGCCGAACGTGACGTTGCCGAGGTGGGGCCTGGTCCAGTGCACGCCGTCTGCGCTTTCGAACAAGCACACCCGGCGCTGCGCGGCGTTTTCGGAAGCCCACGGCTTCTTGGGATGGTCGGCTGGTGTCGTTTCCGCTGGCGTGCACACCAGGTAGGCTTTCCACTTCTTGTCGATCGGATCTCTCTGGACCGACCCGTGAATGCCGACGCCGCCGGCGTCCCAGGGCATCATGCCTTCGATCAGCGGGTTTTTGGGATCCGGCGTGCCCAGTTCGACACGCCAGGCAACAAGGTTCAGTTCGCTGAAGTCGTCCGGCATGAGCAATGGCATCCGCCCCGATTGGCAAAGCGCCGGCGTCGCCGGTGCCAGAGCCATTGTCAAGAAGATAGACACCGACAATCGCATCGAAGATGCCCTCCAGACGTCGCGCCAGCAGTCGCTGGCCCGTGGCAAGTTCAGAAAGCCCTCACGCGTGCGGATGAGCTTGTCGGGCCAAGGGACGTCAATCGCCACGGTGCGGAAGTGTCGCCACACGGTCTCCTGGTGACGCGCGGAAGTCGCTCGGTCGCCGAAGGTCAATTGAGATCAAACGGTTCTGCTCAGCCGCGGGCTCATTAGACGTCAAGAGACCGGCGCCGAGCGCAGATCGCAGGATATCTAGCAATCAACCTGTCACGCCAGGTTCATACTATTCAAGAAGTCCGTGTTGCTCTTCGTGCGCGCCATGCGGTTGGTGAGTAGTTCCATGGCCTCGACGGGGTTCATGTCGCTCAAGACCTTGCGGAGGATGTAAACGCGTCGCAAGTCCTCGGGCGGCAGGAGCAGGTCTTCCTTGCGGGTGCCGGAGCGGTTGACGTCGATGGCCGGCCAAATGCGCTTGTCCACGAGCCGGCGGTCGAGGTGCAGTTCCATGTTGCCGGTGCCCTTGAACTCCTCGAAGATCACCTCGTCCATGCGGCTGCCGGTGTCGATGAGGGCCGTCGCCAGGATGGTGAGGCTGCCGCCTTCCTCGATGTTGCGGGCAGCCCCGAAGAAGCGCTTGGGCTTGTGCAGGGCGTTGGCGTCCACGCCGCCGGACAGGATCTTGCCGGAGTGCGGGATCTCAGTGTTGTAGGCGCGGGCCAGGCGCGTGATCGAATCCAGCAGGATGACCACGTCGGTGCCGAACTCGACCATGCGCTTGGCCTTCTCGATGATCATCTCGCTGACCTGGACGTGGCGGCTGGCCGGCTCATCGAACGTCGAGCTGACGACCTCCGAGTGCGCGCTCTTGACGGTCCGCTCCATCTCGGTCACTTCCTCCGGGCGCTCGTCGATCAAGAGGACGATGACGTAGCATTCCGGATGGTTGCGGAGAATGCTGTTGGCGATCTTCTGGAGGAGGATGGTCTTGCCGGTGCGCGGCGGGGCGACGATCAGGCCGCGCTGTCCCTTGCCGATGGGCGTGACCAGGTCCACGACGCGCATGTTGATCTCGCCCGGCTCGGCCTCCAGGCTCAGCCGTTTGTTGGGATGTAACGGCGTCAGGTCGTCGAAAACGGCTTTCTGCGAAAGCACATCGGGGTCATAGAAGTTGATGGCCTCGACGCGCAGCAGAGCGAAGTAGCGCTCGTTCTCCTTGGGCGGGCGAATCTGGCCGGCCACCACCGAGCCAGTACGCAGTCCGAAGCGGCGAATCTGGCTCGGTGAAATGTAGATGTCGTCCGGGCACGGGACGTAGTTGTAGTCCGGGCTGCGCAGGAAGCCGAAGCCATCCGGCAGCACTTCCAGCGTGCCCTCGCCGAACATCAGGCCGTTCTGCTTGACGCGTTCCTTGAGAATCTTGAAGATGAGGTCCTGCTTCTTGAGTCCGGTATACTCGCTGAGCCCCTCGTCCTTGGCGGTGCGCAGGAGCATGGGCATGGTCATCTGCTGCAACTCGGAGATGTGAGTGCCACCGCGCTTGATTTCCTCGTAACGGCTGTTGGTCTCGGCGTCGAAGCCGCCGTACTCCTCGTCGTAACGGTCGCCGCGCGGTGGCCTCGGCGTGGCGACGGTTTGCGGCGTGCCGTTCTCCGCCGCCTCGTACACTGGCGATGGCTCGGTGGCGACAGCGGTCGCCGATTGCTCGTCGCGCTCCTCACGCTCCTCACGCTCCTCACGCTCCGCACGCTCCGCACGCTCCGCACGCTCCGTACGTGGGCTTTCGGCGGCTGTTTCTTCCAGGCGCTCCGAACGCGGCGCTTCGGCCTTCGGAGTTTCTTCGCGCAGATTGTCCTCGCGTGGCGTCTCGGTTTCTGCCGCTTTGGCGCGCCTTGTCCGTGGCTGTCCTTCGCGACGGCTTCGTGGCTCTGGCATGATCAGCTCTCCCTTATGTCTCGATCCCGAGTCTCTGGAGCCGATCCTTGATCTGGCCGACCAGTTGCTCGGCTGTTCCGGAATTGTCAATGACGAAATCGGCCCTGCATTTCTTGTCTTCGAGCGGCCACTGGGCCTGCTCGCGGGCAGTCACTTCTCTTTCGCTCCAGCCGCGTTGCTCGGCAAGCCGCTGCAGGCGGACGTCGCGCGGCACATCAACGAAGACCAGGCAATCGCAATGCCGGTCCCAGCCCGCTTCCAGCATGACGGCGGCGTCCAGCACGATCAGCCGGGTTGCCGGGTCACGCTTCGCCCTGGCGATCTCTTCAGCAATGCGTCTCTCGATGTAAGGAAAGACGATGCACTCCAGCGCCTTCCTCTCATCGGTGTCCCGAAAAACAATGGTTCCGAGCTTCTTGCGATGGACTTCTCCTTCTGGCGTGACGATCGCCTGTCCCCAGCGTTCGATGACACGCTTGCGAAGCTCTGTTTGCTTGAGAGCTTCGTGTCCCAGCTGGTCGCCTGAAATCAGGAAGCTCACGTCCCCCGCTCGCCGGGCTAATTCCTGGGCAACCTGGCTCTTGCCACTGCCGATGCCGCCGATGATGCCCAGGACTTTCACACGGCCACCTTGTTCCCCTGATAATCGCGCACATCCAGCCAGTTTGGCCCCACCGAAACATCCACCTTGATCGGCACCTGCAAGCGATCTGCCAGGGCGTTCGCCATCTCCTTCTCGACCAGGGCGGCCACCGCAGGCAACTCCTCCGGCGGCGTCTCGAAGACGAGCTCATCGTGGATCTGCAGGAGCATGCGCGACTTGCGGTTTTCGCGTTTCAGGCGGCGATAGCAGTTGAGCATGGCGACCTTGATGAGGTCGGCAGCCGAGCCCTGGATCTCCATGTTGATAGCCTCGCGCTCCGGCTGATTGCGGCCCTTGTGGCTGGTGTTCCTGCGGATGCCGTTGATCGACCGGCGGCGGCCCAGGATCGTGCTCACGTAGCCCTGCATGCGGCACTTGTTCAAGAGGCCGTCCTGGTAGGCCAACACCTTTGGATAGCGGGCGAAGTAGGCGTCGATGAACCTGCCGGCCTCGTCCTTGTCGATCTCCAGCCGCTGGGCGAGACCAAAGGCGCTGATGCCGTAGATGACGCCGAAGTTCACCGTCTTGGCGGCCCGGCGCATCTCGGGAGTGACCGCGTCTTCGCTGACGCCGAAGACCTGAGCCGCGACGCGGGCATGAATGTCCATGTCCTCCGCGAAGGCCCGCCGCATTTCCTCGTCTTCGCTGAAGTGTGCCAGCAGCCGCAGCTCGATCTGCGAGTAGTCGGCGGCGATTAACTGCCAGCCCGGCTCGGGCAGAAACGCCTGCCGGATCTGCTCGCCTTGCTCGCTGCGCACCGGGATGTTCTGCAGATTCGGATCGCTGGAGCTGAGACGGCCGGTGGCGGCGACGGTCTGGTTGAACGATGCGTGGATGCGGCCTGTTTCCGGATTCACCAGCAACGGCAGGGCGTCGATGTACGTTCCCTTCAACTTGGCAATGCGGCGATGCTCGACCAGCTTGCGTGGCAGTTCGTGTCCCGCGCTCGCCAGCCAATCGAGCGTTTCCTGGTCGGTGCTGGCTTCGCCGGTGAGATTGGTCTTGCGGCGCTGCGGCAGCTTCAATTCCTCGAACATGACCTGGCGGAGCTGCTTGAGTGAGGCGATGTTGAACTCCCGCCCGGCCAGGCGATGGATGTCCTGCTCCAGCGCTGCAAGCTGGCCTGTCATTTCCTCGCCCATGCGCCGCAGCAGGCCCACGTCCAGGCGGATGCCATTGAATTCCAGCTCGGCGAGGACTTCAATGAGCGGGACCTCCAGATCATCGTAGAGCTTCTTCACGCCCGCCACTTCGAGCATGGGTTCGAGCAAGGCGCACAGTCGCCAGGCGACGTCTGCGTCCTCGCCGGCGTATTCAGCGATGCGTGCCGGGCTGACCTGGTCCATGCGTAGCTGGTTCTTGCCCTTGCCGATGAGATCGGTGATGGGGATGACGACGTGATTGAGGTGCTTGTCGGCCAGGGTGTCCATGCCATGGCTGCGCTCGCCGGCGTGCAGCAGGTAGTCGGCGACCATTGAGTCGCCCACCACTCCGGCGAGTTCGATGCCATGTTGCCTCAGCACCTGCATGTCGTACTTGATGTTCTGATTCACCTTCTCCGGGTGCGTTTTTTCCAGAACGGGGCGGAGTTGCTCGAGAACGGCGGCAGCGTCGAGCGACTGGTCGCCTTCGGGGGCGCGAACGGCGAGGTACCATGCCTCGCCGGGCTTCCAGCAGAAGGCCAGGCCGACGAGAGCAGCACGGCGCGGTTCCAGGCTTGTCGTTTCCAGGTCGAGCGCGATGCGATCCTGCCTGGTAAGCTCGGCGAAAAATTCGGCGAAGCGTTCCGGCGTATCGACAAGGTGGTAGGTCGCGTCCCATTTGGCCCTGGCAACTTCGGCGGTCGCGCCCTCCTCGGCTTGCCCGTTTCTGAGAGTCTCCAGATCTTCACCGAAGAGACTACCCTGGATTTCGGCGTGGTAGGATCTGGGAGGGCGAGGCTCCTGGCGAGCCAAACCCGCACTCCTGGTCGCATCCGGGTCGGCTCGGCGGGAGCGCTCTCTCGATACTGGGGCGTTTCGCCCTCCCGAAATACTCGGCGTATTGCTTCGAGACGACTCACGCACCTGGTCGGCAAAGCGGTGAAAGCCCCACTCCCGGAAAAGCGCGAGCAAGCGCGGCGCGTCCCAGTCGCCGACTCGCCAGGCGTCCCAGTCGATGTTGATGGGCACATCGGTAGCGAGGCGGACCAGCTGCCGGGCTCGCTCGATGATCGGCCCGGCCGCGCGGAGGTTCTCTTGACGCTTGGCGCCGGGGATTTCCTCGACATGGGCGAGGATGTTGTCGATCGTGCCGTAGTCTTGCAGCAGTTTCGAGGCTGTCTTGAGGCCGATGCCGGGGACGCCCTTGACGTTGTCCACCGAGTCGCCGACCAGCGTCTGGAGGTCCACCACCTGCGCCGGCTTGATGCCCCAGTCTTTTTGCAGCGCCTCGGCATCGAAGACCTGCCGTTTGCGCAGACTGTACATGCGCACGCGGTCATTGATCAGCTGCCGGCAATCCTTGTCGCTCGAGCAGATGAACACATCGAGACCGCGGTCGCCGCCGGCCTTGGCCAGTGTGGCGATGACATCGTCCGCTTCATAGCCTTGAATGCCGACGATGGGTATACGCATCGCTTCCAGCAGCTGCTGGATGAGTGGTATCTGCAGTTGCAGGTCGTCCGGCATGGGGGCACGGTGTGCCTTGTACTCGGGGTCGATGGCGTCCCGGAAGGTCGGCCCGGACATGTCAAATGCCACCACCAGGTAATCCGGCTTCTTGTCGTTGCGAAGGAACAGCATGTCCTTGGCGAAGCCGAACAGAGCATTGGTCGGCAATCCGGACGGACTGCTCATTTCTGGCAGCGCATGAAAGACCTGGAAGATCAGTGAGTGGGCGTCTACCAGGTACAGGCTGTCGTTCCCACGGCCCGTGGACATCGAAACATCTGGGTTAGAAAAGCGAATCGCGAGTGCAAACGGCTCCAAGCCGGCTTGGCTCCAGGCAGAGCAAAGCGCGGATCGGGGATCGGTCATTGGTCTCAGAAGTGCTGCCGGATCGCCAACGGTTCTACAGGTGCTTACGTGCTAAGACTTCACAACTACAGACGATGAATGTCGGAGGGGATCACCGCAGCAGGAAGGTCATTTCCGTTACTTCCCGCATTTTAGGCAGTCTCCGCACTCTGTCAAGATCAAACCGGCAAACACGCGGGCCGTCGAGATGAGGTGCTACCGTCTGCTGGCGACAAAAAGATTGCTTGCAGCCGGGCGTAATCGTGGCCAGCGCGACGTGCGGTTGTGCGGCCTGTCGTTACGACCGTCATGTCCGGCCCCGGAGGCATGGATTGCCCAGCCAATTTCATTGACACCGCTTGTCGGCGCTCTTTAGAATGACAGGGTGCAAGTCGTTCGCTGCTGGATCCTGATTCTACGATGCCTGTCCGGAGGTTTTCCATGGCTCTGAAAAAGGCCCCCAAGCGGAAAGACAACACCAACCCGAACACCGTCTTGGTGCTGTTCTTGGTGTTCTTCGTCCTCCTGAGCATCGGCCTGGGGACATGGGGCTATTTCGGCTATGCCGGACAGGACAAGCTTCGCGACGACGCCAAGAAAGCCAAGGACAGCGAGGCAACTGCAAAGCTAACCGCAGAATTCAACTTGTTTCAAGCGCTCGATGCCCGCCAGGCCATCGGCCAGTCTCTTGAGCCAGACGACCTGAAGGAACTGGACAAGTTGCGCGATCGCTTTTTCCAGGAGAAGGAGAATTTCACTGCGGCCATCTTCAAGAACAAGCCGGCCATTGAGAACATGATCAAGGAAGTCAAGAAAGACATCGGCTACGACGACGCCGGCAACAAGTATGCCTCTTCCTATCGCGATCGCTTCAAGACGCTGGATGACAACCTCAAGAAAGCCCAGGCAAGCGCCGTTGCCGCCAGGGCCGAGGCCAAGAAGTCCGAGGAAGAACTGCGCCTCGTCCGGAGCAAGATCGACAATGCCTGGTCGATGTTCCTCAAGAAGATTCAGGAAGGCAATGATATCGCGCTCAAGGCCGCCCAGGCCAAGTACGAGGCGATGGAGAAATCGTTTGCCCGCAACCAGGAGTTGCAAAACCTGATCGAAAAGACCGAGACCGACAACAAAGCGGCGATCGATAAATTGCTTGCCGAGAAGGCAGTGCTTGCCGCAGACCTAAAGAAGGCGACCGAGCGCGCCGCCAACGCCAGTTCGTCGATGATTCGCATCTCGTCGGGCCCACATGCCTTGCTCATGGATGTGTCCCATGGGAAACCGTTGTGGGATGATCAGCTCGGCAAGATCACGAAGGTCAACAACAAGGAACGTGAGGTCACGATCAACATTGGTTCGAGCATCGGCGTGAAGCCAGGCCTGGCGCTGAACGTCTTCGGAGCCGGCTGGAAGGGCCGAGCCGAGGGCCTGTTCAAGGGGACCGTGGAAGTATTGCAGGTGCTGGGGCCGACCTCGAGCCGGGCACGCATCACCTCGTTGCACGACAATGAGGGCAAGGAAATCGCACTCAACGACCAGAGCCGCGGCCGGATTCAGCGTGAGGCGGACAACCCGCTCAAGGAAGGGGACCTATTGTTCAACATGGTCTTCGGCACGCACGTGGTCATCGCCGGCAACATCAACTGGGGAGGCTCGACGAGCGACAGCCCCGCCGAGCAGATGCGCCACCTCCGCGAGTTCATGTCAATCCTGCAGCGTCAAGGCGTCAAGGTCGATGCGTATCTGGATCTTGCCGATGGCAAGCTGCACGGGGCGATCACGCCCAAGACGAGAATATTCATCGGCGACGCTCGCAGCGCCAAGGGCAAGGGTAGCGTCACCAAGGGAATGGATGAGGACGCCAAGAAGCTGAACGAGGCCATTGCCGCCGTTCGTGCCGAAGCCATTGAGCGCGGAATGTTGATCATCTCGGCGGATAACCTGGCGAACATCATCGGCCACCGCCGCTCCCGCTCGGCCAATGAGTTCGAGCCTTCCGGCTTCCGTCCAACCGTCCCCTTCGCCGGCGTGGAAAGATAGCCACGCGCACCTGTCGGACGTAGAGAAATCTCCGGGCGCTTCCGGGTACCGAATGCTCGCGCGAGGCCACCGGGAGAGTTGCTCACGCATGCCTGAGCGAGCCAGTTGCGTTGCTGGGCCGGCGGGGGGGCAGGCGCGGGGCCGCGGGGTGACGGGATGACGCGACGCGGGCGCGGAGAGGCCGGGCACGCGATG
>Ga0194131_10003730_pt1 | contig 23697 bp, 28 predicted proteins | sample TA2KigO120mmetaG_FD_148631 | JGI IMG/M metagenome (GOLD analysis project Ga0194131, IMG submission 148631) | Freshwater microbial communities from Lake Tanganyika, Tanzania - TA2015053 Kigoma Offshore 120m | ecosystem: Environmental > Aquatic > Freshwater > Lake | place: Tanzania: Lake... | reverse complement strand
AGGTACAGGTCCAGAAACGTCTCCGCTAGCCGCCCCATCGGCACCGTCGCCGCACCCTCGGCGACAAACCCCGTTAGCGCCTGCCCCAACGCGATCTTGTAGGTCGCCGTGTTCAGCCCATAAAGGATGATCGCGCGCCAATAGTCCGCCGGCTGAAACGACGACGTAGGCATCGCTCACGCTCCGGACGCGGCCGCCGCCGCGCCGGTCCGCCCCGTAGTGTCCGCGCCTATCGAGCGCCCGTCAAGCCGGTGATGTGACGCCTGCCTCGCGGGCCCTGCTTACCGGCCATACCTTTTCACCCGGGCCGCGTCAACCTCGGGTTGGCGAACTGGTGCACCTTTCACCCTTGCGTTCCGGCCAGCATCATCGTCATTCGCTTCTGGCTTGCCCACGCCCGCATCTGTCCAGGATGCAGGTTCAGGACCATTCGGCCATCCGCAACGGAATAGAGCGGCAATCCCCAGATGCTTATGAGTCTGTCGAGTGGCGGGGGGCCTGACATCGGACGAGTGACCCGTTTACGACCTGTCCACCCGGTTAGGGTGCCAACTTCCGGAGGGCACGGCTACGCTGGCGGCGAGCGCCTGCTTGATCCCCTCGAAAGACACCCGGCTGTCCTCGATCGTGTCCGCTTCGCCGGTTGGTCCCTTCGGGTGCCAGTGGGTTTCCAGGCTCAGCGGACCGTCGTAGGCGTCCCGACGCAGCGCCGCGAATTGCGCCGGATAGTCAACCGAGCCGTGGCCGACCGCCTCCCAGGCCGTCAGCCCGGTCGCCGGGTCGAGTTCGCGCGCGTCCTTCACGTGCACGTGACAGATGTATGGCTTGACCGCCTCGTAGCCCTCCGGGTAGGGCACGCCGCCGGAGACGAAGTCGTTGCCTGGGTCCCAGATCGCCTTCAGGGCCGGGTGGTTGGCCGCGCGCAGGATCCGCCCGGTGTTGGCGCCGGAGTTCGCCCAGCAAGATCGGACGTTCTCGAGGCCGAGGATCAGGCCGGCGTCCCCGGCCATGTCGGCCGCGATCCGAAGCCCCTCGAGGACCTTCTCGAGCATCACGTCGGGCAGCGGGCCGCCGCGCGCCAGCCTGGGCGACGGGTTGCCGAGCCCGATCATCTGGTCGCGACGGAAGGCGTAGGTTCTCACGATTGGGGCGCCGAACAGCTTCGCCGCCCTGATCTGCGCGCGCAGGACGTCCAGCTCGGCCACGAAGGCCGGGTGGCGGCCAACCTGGCCGCGCGGCACGTCGCCGAGCAGAACGGTCTTCAAGAACCCGGAGGCGATGGCGCTGACGCGCATTCCGCGCTTGTCGATCAGGCCTCGGGCGCGGTCGAGCTCGACGTCGTCCATCTGGACGAGCGGCTTACCCCAGAAAGCGAGCAGCTCGACCTCGCACATGCCCATGGCCAGCGCGGCATCGAGCGCGGTGGCCAGGTCGGGGTGCACCTCGTCGGTGCAGACGCCGAAACGTCCCAGCAGCGGGTCATCAGTCATCGCACACCCTCACGGGCTGGCACGTCTCTGCCGATTGGTTCGCCGCCATCACCACGCGCTGAGTGTTCAGCGCGTCCGCGTAGTCGGAGAGCACTCCGCCGCGATCGCCGTGGGCGATCGCCTTCAGAAAGCCGACGTTCTCATCGTAGCCCGGATCGTTCTCGATGGCGATACTCTGAACGCCGTCGCGGTCGTCGATCGTCAGCTGCCTCTCGTCCAATCGGTAGACGCGATCCTTGCAGAGCACCTCCAACCCGACCTGGTAGCGCCGGTGCAGGATGCAGCAGACCTGATAATTGGCAACAACACCGGAGCGGAAGCGCAGGTTGACGGTGTAGACGTCATCCTGGTCGAAGCCGGGTTCATCCTGGTTCGCCCGGTGCCCGTACTGCGACCAGACCTGCTCGACCTCCCCGAGCAGGTAGCGAGACGTGTCGAAAATGTGGATCGCCTGCTCGACCACCTGTCCGCCCGAGCGTGCGCCGATGCGCCACCAGGGGCTGCCTGGCAGCAGGTTCAGGAAGTAGCCGAGCGCCAGACCGACGCGCTCGTTGGGCAGCCGATCCTTCAGAAGCTTGCTATGCGAGAAGTGGCGCCAGTGGTAGCCAACCGCGCTGACGACGCCGCTGGCGCGAATCGCCCGTTCGATGGCCTCGGCCTTCTTGAGGTCGAGCGGCAGTGGCTTCTCGACGAAGAGGTGGATCCCCCTTTCGGCAGCGGCGAGCTCCTGATCGACGTGCGCGTCGGGCGGCAGGCAGACGTACAAGGCGTCGAGCCGCTCGCGGCTCAGCATCTCGTATGACGAAAGATAGACCTTCGCGCCGACCGGCGCCGCGGCTGCCCGCGCGCGTTCCTCGACGACGTCACAGACCGCGACGACTTCGGCCTGCTCCCTCAGCTTGGCGAGGGCGCCGAAGTGGCGCTTCGTGATGTTGCCAGTGCCGACGAACCCTACACGTATCAACCCTTCAACCCCGTGAGCACGATGCCCTGAATGAACGCCCTCTGGGCGACCAAGAAGATCGCGACGATCGGTAGGACCATGAGCGTCGACATCGCCATCATCAGGTGTGTCACGTCCCGGCTGCCCCATGAGGCGCGCAGGTTGGCCACGCCGATCGCGATTGTCCACATGTCGTACTTGTTCGCATAGATCAGCGGCGCGAGGAAGTCATTCCCGTGGTGCAGGAACGAAAAGATGACCACTACGATCAGGGCGGGAATCGAGAAGGGCAGCACGATGCGGGCGAAGATCGTAATGCCTAGCAAAGTCCTTGTGGGGACCGCGTGCGGGAAGCCAGGAGCTAGTCGGCCACCTTGAGGGCCCGCAACTCGTCGCGAAGCGTCTGGGTCGCCTGTGCGATTGCCTTGGCCGCCGAGAACTGCGAGTGCGCCATGGTCAGCCGAGCCCAGCGTGACGCCTCGGCGTTATCGCCGATCCGTTTCGATAGGTCGGCGACCAAGTAGTGCAGCGTGATGTCCCGCCGGGGTGAGTCCGCCTCACCCTTCTCCACCGAGGCGATGTAGCCACCACGGGCAGTGCCGAGGTAGGCGCGCTCTCGCGCCGCGATTGCGCATCTCGCGATAGAGCCAGTGGGGACCGAAGGAAGTCCTTTCCCCCCTGCGTTCCGGCCAGCATCAAAGTCATTCGTTTCTGACTCGCCCACGCCCGCATCTGTCCCGGATGCAGGTTCAGGACCATCCGGCCGTCCGCAATGGAATGCAGCGGCATTCTTAGGCGAAATCTAGCGTGCCAATACGGAAAGCGTCATCGCGATCAGCCCAAATCTTGCTGAAATGGCGTGTTTTCGATACGTGATCTTGCGTCGGCGATGTGGCGTGGTGGCGGTGGCGATAGCCATTTGCGGCGTATTGGCTCTGGTGGTGATTTCCAAACTCCGCACTTTAGACAGTGCCAGTCGTCCGGAAGGTATCCAGGCGGATTCCGCACACCAGAGGAGGGGATCGATCTCCAGAGTCATCATCCTCCAGCGTCAGCCACGGACGGATTCTCTCGCCCAACTTCCCCCCCTCGGATCACGCCGCGCAGTGTAGGGACACCCTTCGTAACCTGCTCGATACACACTGTTTACACACTAATTATACACTGTAAGTTGCCCGCGCGCTACCAGTCAGCCAGGGCCGGGGGCTCGCGGAAGGAGACAGCATGTCTACGTAAGAAACGAAAGAAACGAGAAAAGTCAGCCAGTCCGCCGACCCGAGCCCTTTCCATATCCAGTCCGGCAGGTCGAAGGACCCGTGCTTCACCTCCGCCCGGATGCGCCCCCACCTCACTCTGGGTCAGGGCGCGCAATCTGGACAGGCCGGACGCGGGGTTCCTCCGTCGGTGACCTTCGCGCTGTAGGCGAACACAAATGTCACGACCGCACAGTGTCGTGACCTGTGAGCCAGCCGCAACGGGCCAGATCGCCGGTCGGTGCCGCTCACCAACGGACCCGAGAGCCCGCTCGCGGACCCACTGGGCGTTTGGGGGTGACGCCGTTGACGCCGTTCGCAGGTCGGCGCCGAACCCCCTCAACATGATTCAGAGTGGAAACCTAAAGTGCAGCCTCCCGGTTCCGCCGTTCGACGTGTCCTGGCCCCTACCCAACCGTGATGCGCGCGGTGGCGCTCTGGCCGGCGCAGGTGACAACGACTGTCCCGAAGCCCGCCCGCGTGTTCGATCCGATGACCCAGGACCACGAGACGATCCCCACCGCGTTGGCTGACTTCGGTGTCAAGCCCTGTGCACTGCTCACCGTCCCCGCCGGCGTTGTGTAGCGGATCGTGCAACTCCCGCTCGGCGTCGTCCTGATTTCGGCGCTCGCCCGCCCGCCCGGGCTGGCACCGACTACCGAAATGAACACAACCTCGGGCCGCAGGATCGGTGTAGGCGTGGCCGCGACGATCTGCGCTGGGTCCGGCTTCGGCGGCGGCGGCGTCGGCGGAGCGGCGGCGGAGCAAGCGTCAGGCGCCCACAAGCCGCGCCGGGCGGCCTCGGCTTCGCGCTGCGCGGCACGGTGCGCGTCCTGGCCCCGGTACGGCGATTGGTAGGTGTATTCGTGCCCGTACCCCTCGCGGATCATCGTCTCGGCGAACGAGCGTCCGTCGGCGAGCCACACATGCAGGAGAAGGCGGCCGAACCGATCACGTGTGTCCTGGGTGGGATCCGCCGCCACCTGAACCGTCGTGCCCTGGGGCAGGAGATGTTGCGCGTGCCTGGTCGCCTCGCGGCCATAGCACTGGACGTCGCGCCGAGGGTCGACGGTCTCAGGCGTGTTGATGCCGATCACCCGGGCCGACTCCTCGCGCCCGCCCACGACGAGTCGCACAGTATCACCATCCACGACTCTCGCCACGCTGGCGATCTTTGTCGCCACGCCGGCGCCCATCGGGGTCCCGGCCGTTGGCGATGGCGTCGGTTGCGGCTTGTACGCCGCGGTTGCTTCCTCGGTAAGCGCTGTCGGCTTCGTAGCGGCGGGTGCCTTGGGCGGGGCGGTCGGCTGCGCCGCTTCAGTCGGTCTGGCTTGAACGGCCGTGGGGGCGGACGTGCCCGGGCCCGGCGGCCGTGCGCAGGCCACGAGCACGAGAACCAGAATCGCCACAACGCGGGCCACTAATAGTCGGACCCCGGCTGAGGGAGCAGCCTACCATGACGTGGGCAGGCGTGGCGCCGGAGAGGCTGCAGCGTCCCCGGCAGCGCTCGGGCGAGCAAGGTCTTTCCCGAGCCAAGAGGGCCGACTCGGCGGCGCACGCTTCTGGAAGAATGGCTCTTCGTCCGTGCCGTTGACGTATCTCTTCAGCACAATCGGTCGTCCTGAGATGCCGCGCAGCGCGCCCTCGGCCACGCTCGCGTAGTAGCGGACCAGGTCGAGCTTGGTGATGCCGGCGGAGCCGAAGAACACCTTCGCCGGATTGGTGACCGTCACGGCCCGGCCGGCAATCTCGATCGTCACGGCCCCAGCCTGCGTCACGACCCTCAGTGTGAAAGTGCGCCGCGGCCGCGGGCGAGGGGACGTGCCGTCAGAGGAGTCCCGGTCGCGGGTACAGGGCGTCCGTCCGAGAATCCGCCTTGTATACTGACGAGCCGCAGAGGATCGTCACGCCGATGACCGCGCTCGGTGTTCTGGTCTGCCCCGTCTGCGATCGGCAGATGGCCGCCGCGCTCGTCGAGGAAGTTGAGATCGACTTCTGCGACCCGTGTGGTATCTGGCTCGATGCCGGCGAACTCGGGATGCTCGTTTCAGATGCTGTCGTGAATCCGAGGGCATCGCGCGGGGATACGGTCTCGCCCGGGCGTTTCTGTCCGCGGTGCGATCGACCGCTGCGTTTGTCGACGTCACGCGGAACGCCCGTCGACGTGTGCGGCGAGGGACACGGCGTCTGGTTCGATCGTGGCGAACTGGAGAGGGTCTTCGCCGCGCTCAAGGTGGAGAAGGGAGGCGCTGCCTGAGATGGAGTACCTGATTCCTGGTCTCATCGTTCTTGCCGTGCTCTGGTTCATCTTCACCTACAACAGCCTTGTCCAGGCGCGAGGCCAGGTGAAGAACGCATGGAGCCAGATCGACGTGCAGCTGAAACGACGGCACGATCTGATTCCCAACCTCGTCGAGTCGGTGCGCGGAGCCATGGGTCACGAGCGCGGCACGCTCGAGGCCGTGATCGCGGCACGAAACTCGGCGGTCGGCGCGCACGGCGTCCGTGAGGTTGGTGCGGCGGAGGGAGAACTCACGCGCGCCCTCGGCCGACTGTTCGCGCTGGCGGAGGCGTATCCGCAGTTGCGCGCGACCGAGAATGTCTCGGCGTTGCAGGAAGAGGTGGCCAGCACGGAGAACCGGATCGGCTTCGCGCGCCAGCACTACAACGATCGGGTAACGCTCCTTAATGTGATGATCGAGTCGCTGCCGTCCAATCTCGTCGCCTCGCTGGGGGGATTCCGGCCAGCCGAACTGTTCGAGATCGAGGTCTCCGCCGAGCGCGACGTACCCCGCGTCTCCTTCTCCTAAGCGACGCGAAGCGCGCGACGGCGCGAGGTCAATGCACGAGGCGATCGCGCGGAATCGCTTCCGGTCGGTGGTACTGGTCGCTCTGTTGGGCGGACTTCTTGGGATGGCGCTCTTCGCGCTGGCCGAGGCGGGTGAACCGGGAGCAGGCGCGGTCGGTCTCCTCGCCGGGTTCGGAATCACCGGGATAGGCGGCGCCGTCACCTGGCTGGCGGGCGACCGTGCGCTGCTGTGGTCGGTGCGGGCACGGCGCATTGGCCATGCGGATGCTCCCGTGCTTCATAACGTCGTCGAGGAGATGGCCATCGCGGCGGGGTTACCGCTACCGGCGATCTATCTGCTCGACGATCCCGGACCGAACGCCTTCGCGACTGGCCGATCGCCCGCGACCGCGTCCATCGCGGTGACGTCAGGTCTACTCGCCTGCCTCGATCGCGACGAACTTCAGGGCGTCGTCGCGCACGAGATGGGGCACATTCAGAACCGCGACATCCTGTTCATGACGATCGCGTCGGTCATGGTCGGAGCGATCGACGTACTGGCCGATGTCGCGGCGCGTGTGGCACGACATAGGGGACGCGTGCGCGCCCGGGGGCGGGACCGTGGCGGTGCGGTCGTGCTGATCATCGTAGCCGCGATCGTCGCGTTCGTCGCCCCTCTTTGCGCGCGCCTCCTCTATCTGGGCGCTTCGCGCGAGCGCGAGTATCTGGCCGACGCGACCGGCGCGTTCCTCACTCGCAATCCCGACGGCCTCGCCAATGCCCTCGAACGGATCTCCGCCGCACCGGTCCACGCGTCCGTGAACTCCGCCACGGCCGCGCTCTGTATCGTCAATCCGCGCCAGATGACCGGGTCGGATAGCTGGCTCTCGACTCATCCCGCGACCGAGCGACGCGTGGAGATCCTGCGGCGCATGGCCGGCGCGACCTATCAGGCGTATGAAGATGCGGTCCGTGCGGCGACGGGGAAGTCTGTGGTCCCGCGCGGCGCGCTCGGGCTCGCTCCGTCGCCGGCACCGACGGCCACTCTCGCTCGTGGCGCGACCCCCGAGCGCGCCGCCGCCTACCACGCCGCGAGAGATGGCACCCGCCGGCGGGCTGGATACCGCACCGTTCGATGCCGTTGTGATGCGCAGATCCAGGTGCCCGCCGATCGCGCCGCGGGATCGCTGCGCTGTCCCCGTTGCGCCGTGGCTCTCTCCTCCGGGTAGGCCCGGGAGTCGATCGCCGATCCGACTGCCGCAAAGTCCGGTGCGCCCGAGCTCGGGACGCAGGGGCACGGGACCCCGTTACCACGAGTGCGACCTCCCCTCTCCCGCGAGATCGGCAATAATACGCCGATGGAGCAGGCACTCATCGCCGGCGGTCTTGCGCTTCTAGCTACGATCGCTTTACCAATCGGCGCCGCCCTCGGCATCTACACGAGTCCGTCGCGCCGCCTCATCGCCATCATCATGGCGTTCGGCGCGGGGGCGCTCGTTGAGGCACTGGCCCTGGAACTGGCTTTCGAGGGCGCCGAGGCGTTGATCCACGATCATCACTCTGCTGCGACCGCGTGGTTCTTCGTGGCCTCGGGCTTCCTCATCGGAGGCATCGTCTACTACCTGGCGGATCGGGCGCTCGAGGGCGGAGGCGCGCAGCTGCGTCGCCCTTCCCTGACGCAGCGATATTTAGCCAGGGAACGGCACCGGTTCGCCGATCTGCTCCATAAGCTGCACGCCGATCACTTGCCGTTTCTGGTGCGCCACGGCACGAGCCATACGGCCCGCGTCGAGCACGCCGCACTGGCCCGCCACGTCTCGGAGGGTCACGGCGGTGGCGCTCCCGTCGCGATCTTCTTCGGCGCGCTCCTCGATGGTATTTCGGAATCAATCGTAATTGGTGCCAAGTTCGTTTCCCTGGCCACGTTCAATCCGAGCTTTCTGATCGCGGTATTCCTCAGCAACCTGCCCGAGGCGATGTCGAGCGCGAGCGGGATGCGCCTGGCCGGATTCTCGAACCTGCGCATCATCGCTCTGTGGACGGGGCTCATGGTGGCGAGCGGCGTATTCGGCATGATCGGAAACATCTTCCTCGCGTCCGCTCCACCGACGGTGATGACGTTCACCAACGCGATCGCGGGCGGCGGCATCCTGGCGATGATCGCCGCCACCATGATGCCGGAAGCCTACGAGGAGGGGGGACCGGTGGTCGGCCTCGCGACGATCGCCGGGTTTCTCAGCGCTCTTCTGTTCTTCACCATCGACCTGCACGGGCGCATCGCCGGGTAGGGCGGTGCGGGGCCAATCCGCACATCGAATCGGCTAGAAGGCTCGCATCAACAGGGCGAGAGTCTCCTCCTCGCTCCGGAACCCGCGCGGACCGCCGATGGAGCGCGGCGTGTGCTGCGAGTACACGCGTCGGGCACACTCCCTCATCTGAGCTTCCGTCGCGCCAAGTGTGCTCAGCGGATCGGTCATCTCCACCTCCTGGCCCAGGCGCCGGACCGCCGCGAGGGCGCGGTCGGCCGCGTCTCTGGTCGAAAGCCCCGCCACGTTCTCGTCCAGTGCTGGCGCGATCTCGGCGAGGCGATCGGCGCAACCGATCGCGCTCCACTCGAGGACATGCGGCAGCATTAGTCCGATCAGGCGGCCGTGGGGCAGATGGGTGAGGTCCCCCAGCACTTCGGCGTAGGTATGCACGTGGATGAGATTGCGCGTCGGAAAGACGGTTCCGACCATCGTCGCCGCGGCCATCATCGCGGCGCGCGCTTCCAGGTTCTGGCCGTTCGCAAACGCCTGCGGGAGATACCGGATGATGTCGCGTGTGGCCCGTAAGAGGATTGCATCGGCGTAGGGATTGAACTTCAGCGTCAGCAGCGCTTCGAGTGCCTGCGAGAGCGCATCCATACCGGTATCCGCAGTCACGCGTGGCGGCATCGACGCAGAGAGCAGCGGATCGCAGATCGCGACGGTCGGGCGCACCATCGGTCCCCCCGCCCAACCCTTGACTCCCGTCTCCGGGTCGAAGACGCCCGCACCGGCGGTGACGTCGGCCCCAGTGCCCGCGGTCGTCGGCACGGTGACGATATCCGGCCCCTTCTTCGAAGGGATCTTGTCCCGCTTCCACTCCGTGCCTACGCGCCGCTCCGTGTAGTCGGTGAAGCGGCCGCCGTTCCCGAGGAGCAGCGAGACTGCCTTGGCGCTGTCCATTGAACTGCCCCCGCCGAGTCCGACGACGACATCGCACTGCGCTTCCCGGAACCTCGCCACGGCCGCCTCAACCGAGGGGAGTGTCGGTTCGGTCACCACGCCGTCGAACACCTCGACGCGGATGCCCGCTTCGCGGAGCGCGGCCTCCGCGGGCTCGGCGATGCCCAGGCGATAGAGACCCGCGTCGGTCATCAGCAGCGCCGACCTGGCGTTCAGATCGCGGATGATCGCGCCGGCGCGTCGCGCAATACCAATACCGAACTCAACCCGCGCCACCGCGCCAAACTGGAAGTCGCGAAGCCACGACACGGTCATCCCTCCTCAGTCGTCAGGTCAGTATCTCTCGCCGGGGCGTGCGGAGCAGCGCCGCGCTACTGCAGAGGCGATCGGGGAATGCCGGTGAGGAAGCGCACCGCGCCCGGGCGACGGTGAAACGTCGGGATACCTTCGCGACCGCGCGCCCAGGAGGCGCTGGCACGGATCTCTCCCCAGACTCGGTCTCGCTCGGCGCGATCCTTCCACGCAAGCATCCAGATAACGTTCGGCGGATCGTCCTCGACGGTCCCATCCAGACCGTCCACGCGCCAGAAGCCGACGAGACGGCCGCCGAACTCCCCCTGAATGACCGGGAGGGCGCGATTGTTCGCCCACTCCAGGTACTGGTCGATCAGGCTCGGTTCTACCCAGTAGTTGCGCAGTTCGAAGATCAAAACCCTCTCCTTCATGATGCCACGAGCCGTGCCCGGCGATCTGTGCGGACGGTATCACACCGGCAATGTCCGCTCGGTAGACTTCCGCCTCGTGACCGGAGCGCGGGCAGCGCCTGCTGACGCGCTCGACGTGTTTCGGACTGCGCTGAAACTCGGTCTTAACTCCTTCGGCGGTCCGATCGCCCACATCGGGTACTTTCGCGATGAGTACGTCCGCCGGCGTGGCTGGGTCAGCGAGGTGACGTTCGCTGATCTGGTGGCTCTCTGCCAGTTCCTACCTGGTCCAGCATCGAGTCAACTGGGGATGGCGATCGGGACGCTGCGGGCCGGCCTGGCCGGGAGCATCGCGGCCTGGTTGGGATTCACGCTCCCCTCCGCCTTGCTGTTGATGCTCTTCGCGTTCGGCGTGCACGATCTAGTGCCTCTGGCCGGCGGGGCGATCCACGGGCTCAAGGTTGTGGCTGTCGCGGTCGTCGCCCTGGCAGTGTGGGGAATGGCCGGCTCGCTGGCGCCCGATCGCCCTCGCGCGACGATCGCGATTGCGACCGCAATTGTCGTCCTGATCGTGCCACACGCCGCGATCCAGGTCGTGGCGATATTGGTCGCGGCCGCGGTCGGGGTCATCTGGCTGAAGGACGCCGGAGCCCTGGTAGCGTCGCCGATCACCTCGCCAATCTCTCGTCGTGGCGGTGCGCTCGCGCTTGCCCTCTTCGCGGCGCTTCTGCTTGGGCTTCCCCTCGTTCGTGCCGCGATTGATGTGAAGGGGCTCGCCGTGGCCGACACGTATTACCGTGTGGGCTCGCTGGTCTTCGGGGGAGGTCATGTTGTCCTCCCGCTTCTTCGTGCCGAAGTCGTTCCCCCGGGCTGGGTGTCCGACGGCGAGTTTCTGGCCGGCTATGCCGCGGCGCAGGCGGTGCCCGGTCCGCTGTTCACGTTCGCGGCGTACCTGGGGGCAATCCACCAGGCGGAGCCGCGCGGCGTGGCTGGCGCGATGTTCGCGCTCGTGTGGTTGTTCCTTCCCGGATACCTTCTCGTTGTTGGTGCTCTCCCGTTCTGGAGTGCGCTCCGCTCGATGGCGCTCGCCCGCGCCGGTCTCCGGGGGGTGAACGCGGCGGTGGTCGGAATCCTGGTAGCAGCGCTTTACGATCCGGGCTGGCGGACCGCCATCCTCGCGCCGCGCGACTTCGCCGTCGCGCTGGCGTGCCTGGTGGCGCTCGCGTGGTGGCGCCTACCACCGGCTGTGGTCGTCGTCAGCGGTGCGATCGCCGGCCTGCTCTTCCTCACACCGTAAAGGTGCTGCCGCGTAGGCCCCACGCGATTGCCGGCCCCCCGCGATCTCGTGGCGAAGACGGCCCGCGCTCAATCCTCACTGCGACGTCTGACGCCGCAGGTGGCGCATCGGCCGTATACGTCGAGATGGTGCCCATCCACCGCGAAACCGATGCGGCGTGCCACCGTGTGCGCGGCCTGCTCTACTTCGCAGCCCGCGATCGGGAACACCGCGCCACAGGCGGTGCAGACCAGATGGTGGTGGTGTGATCCATCGCTGATGGTATAGCGATCGCACTCGGGCCCGACGTGGAGGCGCGTGACGTAGCCAAGCGATTGGAGCGCTGCCAGCGTCCGGTACACCGTCGCCCGTCCGAAGCCATGGGGAGCCATCTCGGCCACAATTTCCCGCGCCGTGAACGCCCCCTGTCGCCCCACGATGACCTCGACGATCGCCCGTCTGGGGCGCGTATCGCGATGCCCCGATTGCTGGAGGCTGACGAGGATAGTGTCGATCATCATCGAAAAATCCTACCGCGAGCCACGTGTCGACCGCACAACCATCGCTCGTCGGCGGCTTCCATTCCTCATTCGTACCTGACTCTCGATACCACGTATCATATATCATTAGCCCGGGTGTGCCGGCTATGCCCGCGAACGCGCGAGAGCATCTCGGTCGGGAGGAGTGGTGCCAGCAGCTCGGTTCCCCTATCAGACCTGCGCCACCTGCCGCGACGCGGCGGGCGGGGACGTGCCTGCGATCGAGATCGATGACCTCTGCGTCGCCTATTCCGACGGTCCAGAACTCGACGCTGTGCGTGGCCTGCGGCTGCGGGTACCTGCCGGGACGCACGTCGCGGTAGTCGGTCCGAACGGCTCGGGGAAGTCGACCCTGCTGAAGGCGATCGCGGGAGCGATTCCGGCACATCATGGAACCATCCTCGTTCACGGCCAGCCAGTCGCGGCGTGCCTGCACCGGATCTCGTACCTGGCGCAGCGCAGTGAGATCGACTGGCGATTTCCGGTGGACGTCACGGGTTTGGTGAAGACTGGACGGTACGTGCACCTGGGGTGGTTTGCACGGCCGGGGCGCGACGACGACCGCCGCGTTCATGCTGCGCTCGATCGCGTGGGTATGGCCGCATTGGCTCGGCGCCAGATCGGGCAGCTCTCCGGCGGTCAGCAACAGCGCGCCCTGCTCGCTCGTGCGCTCGTCCAGGATGCTGATGTGTTCCTGCTCGACGAGCCTCTCAACGCCGTGGATGGCGAGACCCGGGAGCGCGTCGGCGAGGTCTTGCGCGACCTGCGGCGGGCCGGCAAGACCGTTCTCATCGCGACCCACGATGTGGGCCGTCTGGAGGGGGACTACGATGCGGCGCTCTTCCTGAGCGACGGTCGCGTTGTGCCGGCGCCGCACGAGGCCTTTGGCGGTGCCGAGGCAGCGATGGTGACCGCAGCCGCCGGGTGAGTCTGCTGCTCGAACCATTCGAACTGGGTTTCATGCGCACTGCGCTCGTGGCGGCGCTATGCGTTTCGGCCTGTTGCGCGACGGTGGGAGTTTACGTCGTGCTCCGAAGGATGGCCTTCATCGGCGACGCGCTGGCTCACACGATGCTTCCCGGCGTGGTCGTCGCTTACCTCGGCGGCGTCAGCCTGCTGCTCGGTGCGGCCCTCGCCGGAGTTGGTACGGCGCTGGGAATCGGGTGGCTCAGTCGCCGGGACGCACTGCGCGAGGACACCGCGATTGGCGTGGTATTCACCGCACTGTTCGCCGTCGGTGTCCTGTTCATGAGCACTGTGCGGTCCTTTCGCGATCTTTCGAGCATCCTGTTCGGCAACGTCCTCGGAGTCTCCGAGAGCGACTTGTTGGCGATCGGCGTCGTGGCCACGATGGCTATGCTCTTCGCGATCGTGTTCCACAAGGAGCTCGAGCTCACCTCCTTCGATCCAAACCACGCCAGGGTGATTGGCCTCCGTCCGGAGCGCGTCCGGTATGCGCTCCTCATCGTCCTGTCCTTCACGATTGTCGCGGGCGTCCAGGCCGTAGGTGTCCTGCTGACCAGTGCGCTGCTGATCACTCCCGCGGCAGCCGCTTCGCTTCTCACCGATCGCCTATCGCGGATGATGCTGCTGTCAGTCGCCATCGCGGGTCTGTCGTCGCTGGTCGGTCTGTACGCGTCCTACTACGCGGGGGTTGCGCCGGGCGCGGCGATCGTGGTCACCTGTACCTGCCTCTTCGGTTGTGCCTGGGTGCTGCGCTGGATGCGATCCACACGCGTCGGTCGTACGTCGGCGTTTCCGTCCGGGCGGTGACTCACGGCGGAGCGCGCACCGAGTAAGCTACGCGCACCAGTTGAGGAGAGTCGTCCATGCGTGAGAACCGGATGCGGACGCTGCTGCGCGAGGGGAAGCCCACGATCGGTACGCGCGTGCAAAGCTCCCTGCCGAACTTCATCGAGTTGATCGGTCGAAGCGGCAACTTCGACTACGTCGAGTTCCTTGCCGAGTATGCGCCGTATGACCTCTACGCGCTCGATAACATCGCCCGCGCGATCGAGTTGTCTCCGAACTTCACCGGACTGATCAAGATGGAGCGCTCGGCGCAGGAGCATCTCGCGGTTCGGGCGATGGCAGCGGGAATCCAGAACCTGCTCTTCACCGACGTCCGCAATGTCGAGGACGTGCGCCAGTGTATTCGCATCGTCCGTCCGGAGGTCCCCGGTAACGACGCGACGCATGGCATGGCCGGTGGTCGCGCCGCCTACGGCGGTATCGCCGACCTGATCCGGCAGTTCGACGACGCAGTGATCGTGGTGATGATCGAGAAGAAGGGCGCGGTCGAGAATCTCGAGGAGATCCTGCGCGTTCCTGGCCTGGACATGATCCAGTTCGGCCCGTCCGACTATGGAATGAGCGTCGGAGCCGGAGGCCAGCGGAACTCGCCGGCGGTGCAGGAGGCTCGCGACTACACCTTTAAGACCGCGCTGAAGATGGGCGTTCGCGCCCGAGCCGAGATCATGGATGTCAGCGATATGGAGTACTACCTGAACCTCGGGGTGAAGGACTTCAACATTTCGACCGACTCGGCGATCCTGAGTCGCTTCTATGCCGAGCAGGGCGGCCGGCTGAAGGAGATCGTCTCCAAGCTCTGAGTCCGCGGCTCCGCCACCGCCCGAAGGTCAGTCGGCCGGAAACGGTAGACCTTCGGGCCAGGTGTCCCGCGGTTCGTACCCGATCCAGGCGCGCGCCGATTCGATCTCCATCCGCGCAAGCGTCGTCGGGCGGCTGGTCGCCTGCAGCGTGATGGCCGTCCCGCGCGGTGGCTGTTCGGCCTCGACACAGAGGGTAAAGAACCGATTCGCGTCGTCGTGGCTGAGGTAGATATCCCGTCCCAGGGGGCTGGCAGCCAGCCGCCCTGCCTCCTCGCTGTTTCGCGGAAACCAGCCGATCCGGACGCTGATAACCGAGAGGCCGTGGACGCGCGCGTACATATCGCCGGCGATCTCGGCCCACGCCTTCGTCAGCGCGTAGTGGTTCACCGGACGAGGGCCGTCCGTTACGGCGACGGGGCGCTCGCCCCGCGGATGCCCGGTGATGACCTGCACCGTGCTGGCGAGGATGAGCCGGTCTACGCCGGCCTCTACCGATGCCTCGCAGACATGGTGCAGGCCGATCACGTTAGGGCCGACAAGCACATTCACAAAGTCCGCCGGGTTGGGGTACGCGCCGAGGTGCACGATCGTATCCATGCCATCGACGGCGCGGCGCACGGCATCCCGATCGGTGAGATCGGCCGCGATCCATTCCGCCAGGCCCTCGCTCGGTCGGCGGGCGAAGCCACGGACGTGGTGTCCGCGGTCGGACAGGTGCCGCGCGAGCGGCCGGCCGATCGCGCCGGTAGACCCCGTTACGAGAATGCGCCGGCGGTGCGCGTGGTCGCTCACGCGAAGTTCCCTCAAGACGACGAGGCCGGGGCGGCCCGGCGCACGCGCCCGAGCGTCATCTGTGTATAGGCGGCACCAACCAGTACGAGCGCAGCGCCCATGGCGAACAGTGTCCGAAACCCGAATAGGTCTGCGATCGGCCCCCCACCCAATTCCCGCTGATCTGGCCGAGTTGCTGGGCGGATGTATAGAGGGCCGATGCCCGGCCCCGCGCCTCGGCGGGAGCCAGTTCCACGGCCATTGTGAGCGCCGACGCGGTGAACGACGCGAAGACGAAACCGCGGAGAACCTGCGCCGCGATGAGCCCGGTGAGAGGTGGCTCGGAGAGATAGATCAGATAGACCACCGCAAATCCCGCGAGGCCGAAGACGAACATCGGTCGTCGGCCTATCCGGTCACCAATGATGCCGGCTAGGAGCATACATGGGACCTCAACGAAGGCGGCGATGCCCCACAACTGAGAGAACGTCGCCCGGCCGTGGCCCTGGATTTCGGCCACCCATACCGGCCAGACGGAGTAGACCGCGGAGAAAGGGATGCCGAAGGAAAGCGCGAGGATCAAGAGCGGGCGCATGGGGCCGGCGAGCACCTCGCGAAACCCGGTCGCCCGCGGCGACCGACTCAGCGGCGGCGGTTCGGCGACGAAGATGGCCACCAGGAAGGAGAGCGTGTAGACGATCGCAGCGTACTGGAAACTCCCGCGGATGCCGATGTTCTCCGACATCCATCCCGACATGACGATCGAGACGCTGAAAGCCAGAGATCCGGACATCCGGTACGCGCTCACGTATCGGCCCCGATTCGGATGATCGTGGAGGATGTCGCCCATGAGCGCGAGACTCGTCGCCTGATTGGCGCCCGAGGCGACGCCGATCAGTCCGTGCAGTGGGATCAGCCAGAGCCAGTGGGGGACGTTCGCGATCGCGAACACGGAGAGCGCGATGCCCCCGGCCCCGACCAGAATGAACGGCTTGCGCCTCCCGATGCGGTCGGCGAGTTGGCCCCAGTACAGGCTCGCGACCATGCCCACGCCCGCCTGGAGACCCACGATGAGCGCTATCGATCCGAGGGATGCACCCAGATTGGTCGCATACAGCGAGAAGAAAGGCATCATCGCCCCGCCGCCCGTGAAGTTCAGGAAGATGACGGCGAAAAGGATCCAGTAGGAGCGCACGGAGCGTCATTCTCGCCCGTGACGGCGCTGGACGTGGCGGGTGCGCGGGGGCTCTTCCTGGCGCGAGCCTCAGTCAGGTCAGGTGCCAACCTCGATGACGAGATACTCACCTTCGGCCGAAACCGGGTACGACTCCGCGACATATGGGCCCCGGACGTGCCCGTCCACCGGGGCGTCCGGGTCGGCCAACTGCTCTCCCGACTCGACCTCCACGTCGTAGCTGCGGACCCGCAGGCGGGCGGGGTCGCACCAGGACTGACCGGTACGGATGTCGAACTCCCAGCCGTGCCAGATGCACGCCAGGATCTCGCCGCCACGGCTATGCCGGAACTGGCCGGGTTGGTCGCCCTCCAGCGCTCCCCAGGTGCGCCCCTCGCAGAGCGGACCTCCCTGGTGCGGACATCGGTTGCGGAGCGCGAAGAAACCATCGCCGAGGTTAAACACGCCGATGGATCGGCCACCAACCTCGACGATCTTGCGTCCGCCCGGAGGGATCTCGTCGACCGCGGCGACGACGTACTTCACGCCAGGTTGTACAACCTCGCGGCGTTGTCGAAGTAGATCTTCTGCTGGATCGCGTGCGGTAGGTTGACGGGCAGCGCCTGGTCGGGATCGTCGTAATCCCAGTGCGGGTAATCGCTGGCGAACATGATGTGATCGAAGAGATCGCCGAACTGCTCGATCATCTTGTGAAAGTAGCGCGGACGATTCGGCTCTTCCATCGGCTGGGTCGATGCGTAGACGTGCCCGCGGACGTACTCGGAGGGCTCGTGCTTCAGGTGCGGCACCTCGCTCTTGAGCAGTCGATAGGCCGAGTCCATCCTCCAGCAGAGGGAGGGGAGCCAGGCGAACCCGTTCTCGACCGACACGAACTTGATCGGGAAGCGATCGAACACGCCCTCGAAGACCAGACTCGTGACCTGAGCTTGCACCGCCTGGGCCGGGCCGACGTGCTCCTCGACGTAGTACGACGGCCATCCCGTGCCCGTGATCGGTTGTCCATACGAACCGAAGGCGTGCGAAAACACGTGGAGTCCGTGCCGTGCGCACGCCTCGTAGATTGGCCAGTACTTGCGGCGACCCATGGGCTCTTGCGGCCTACCGCTGAACTGGACCTGGACGAACCGCTTGTCTCTCGCCCGATGCTCGATCTCGGCGACCGCGCCGACCGGATCCTCGAACGCGACGGTGATCGAGGCGCGAAACCGACTGTCGACGTCGAGCCACTCGGCAACCTGCCAGTCGTTCACGGCGGTCGCCAGAGCTGAGCCGAAGTCGAGATTCAACTGGGATGCGGAGGGGTTCAGCGGAATGAGGACCGCGTAGGCGACATTCTGCGGCTCGATGAAGTGTCGCACCGTGTGGCGCGCGTCCGTGCCGCTCTTGCGACCTGACGGCGGTCGAGCATCTTCTCTGTGGGGCATGAAGCGGGGATACATGCCGCCCGCGGCACCCCTGAGGCCATGGCTCTTCGCGTGGGCGAGCCATCTCGCCGACAGGTACGGATACAAGTCTGCATCCGAATCGAGTTCGTTGTGATGGTCGCAATCGATCAGAGCCGGTCGCACCGGCCTGCCCGCGACTGCGCGACTGCCCGGAGCCGTAACAACCACGTGCCGTCCCTCCCGTCTGAAACAGATTCTACAGGCGATAGAGGGTGCGCGCGTTATCGCCGCGCACCCGAGCCGCGTGACCCGGCGTGAGATACGCCAGAAGGTCCGCCTCCGGATCTCGCAGATGGAGATGGGGGTAGTCGCTCCCGTACATCAACATCTCCTCGGATTCCAGTTGATCGACGAGATCGACCATCTGCTGGGGATCTCGGGGCGCATCGAGGGGCTGGACCGTCACACGGAAATGCTCGCGAACGTACGCGGATGGCGGCCGACGGACCCACGGCACGAGGCGCCGAAGGTTCCGCCACTCTTTGTCGAATCGCCACAGGTGGGCCGGGATCCAGGTGAATCCGGACTCCAGCATCGCGACGTGCAAGGCGGGAAACTCGTCGAACAAGCCCTCGGTGATCATGCTCGTCATCTGGCTCGCGAACACTCCGGCCATATCGACGTACTCTTCCACGAAGTAGGAAGGCCAGCCCGAGGGAGTCGGCGGGTTTCCCGGATGCCCGCCGAAATGGAGCCCTACGACGAGATGCTTGCGGGCGATCGCCTCGAACATCTCGTGGTGGATGCGGTTGCCGTACGGGAGGTGGGACCGTACGGGGAGAAGCACCTGGACGAAGCCGGGGTGATCGCCTACGCGCTCGATCTCACGCGCGGCCTCGCGCGGCAATTGCGATGGCACTACCAACGAGCCGCGCAGCCTCGGCTCCTTCTCGAGCCACTCCGCAATCTGCCAGTCGTTCGCGGCTCGCGAGAGCGCAATCGCGGCGTCCGGGTTGCGCAGGCTATCGACCGCGTAGAAGCAGGTCAGGATGCCTCCCGCGACGCCGCGATCCAGGATGTCTGCCTTGATCTGATCGAGTGTCGACGCGGCGGGCTGCCCCTCCGCCCGCGTCACGCCGGGCCGGGTTGTGGTCGGCGCACCGCGAGGGAAGCTGGCATCGGCCACGCCCTTGAACAGCGTCTGCGTGATCGTCTCTCGCCAGTGGCGCGTCAGGTACGGGAACAAGGCCTCCGATGAGGGAACGACGTTGTGGATCTCGGCGTCGATCGTCCCGGGACCGATCTTCCCGCGCGCTGCCGCGATGGCCGGACTCTCCAAGCTCACCGGTCACTCCCGGGCCTACTTGTCACCGTCGCGGATTGTACGTCCGATTTGCCCGCGCCACCGCAGACGCCATGGCAGAATTGCGTGATGCCCGAGACCGAGATCCGCGCGATGCCCTATCGGGATCTGGTGGCGCGCGTGCGGGGTCACCATCGCGCGCGCGGCGAGCAGGTCGATTTCTGGCTGATGAAGCACGGATCGATTGTCGGTCACTATCGCGTGCGGGCGAGTTCCGGTGAGGAATGGCGCGATCTGCTGCCCACCGGGATATCTGGCGAACGGTACCGTTCGACGATTGCAGGCCTCGGGGAGATCCTGTTTCCTGGAGACCACGTCACCGTTGATGCGATCGAGCGGGATGATGCTCGAGTAACCGTGTGGGTTGTTCCGTCCGCTCTGGCGTCCTAGACGCCCCATTGAATCCACATCCGACCACGCAACGCGAAAAGGAGTTGACATGAGCTGGCTCAAGGACAAAGTGATCTTCGTCACGGGTGGCGCAAGCGGTATGGGGCGGGAGGTCGCGCTGCAGTCCGCGCAGATTGGCGCCAAGGTCGCCATCTGCGATCTGCACGAACAGCGTCTCGAACAGACGCGGGCCGATGTCGCGAGAATCGCGGGTGACTGCCTGGCGCTCCGGACTGACATCACTAACGAGTCACAGGTGGCGGCTGCCGTCGGCGCCATCGTGCGACACTTCGGCCGGCTCGACACGGTCGTGAACAGCGCGGGAGTCTTTTACGGCGGCCCCATCGAGACTACCCCGATCGAGCAGTTCGATTTCGTGTACGGCGTCAACGTGCGCGGGCTCTACTTGGTCTGCCGGGAGGCGGTCCGGGTGATGCTTCCCCGTCAGTCGGGCCATCTCATCAACATAGCCTCCATCGCCGCGGAGCGCCCAATCCTCCACGAGTCGGTCTACTCATCCAGCAAGTGGGCGGTCCGCGGGATCAGCCTCAATCTGGCGCTCGAACTGGGTCCGAAGGGGATCCGCTGCTCCTGCGTCTTTCCGGGTGGGATGGACACGACGTTCTGGGAGAACGACCCGCGCCGCCAGGCCGGTCAGTGGGACGCGAGTCGCATGTTGCGGGGCGAGGATGTTGCCCGGGCGGTCGTGCAAGTGGCGTCGCTCCCCCCGGAGGTGAACATCCGCGAGATTCAGGTGTATCGGCCCGGTTAGAGTCGCCTAGGCGAGGAGAATATTCGATGAAGCTCTCTCAGGTTCCCCGACCATTCATCTGCGCGGTCATCATCGAGCCGGATCCCGCCCACGCCGAAGCGGCGATCAAACTCGGTGAGGCCGACGGCGCCCAGGCGTTCGAGTTGAATGTGGCCCCGTTTCCGACGCGGTACCGCAATCGGGCCGCGCTCGCGTCTGTATTCCGTGCGACGAGCCGGCCGATCTTCACGACCTTCCGCCGGAACGCCTATGCCGTCGCCAGTATGGGTTCCGGCGACGCTGTCAGCGACGAGGCGCGGATGCAGACCCAGCTCGATCTCGTCGACGTTGGGTCCGTGGGCTTCGATATGGAGATGGACACTTTCGACCCCGTGCCGGGGCCCGCGTTCAACTCGGAGGAAGGGCTGCGCTATTCGCACGACCCGAGTTCGCCGCCGCGGGAGGTGACGCACGACGCGCGTGCGCTCGACCGTCAGCGCGAGGTTGTGGCAGTTGCCCATCGGCGCGGCGGTGAGGTGATGGCGTCCGCTCATACGCTGACCCGCACGAGCACCGAGGGAGTCCTGCAGATCTGCCGCCAGGCCGAGGAGCTCGGGTGCGATCACCTCAAAGTGGTGCGCTTCAACGCCTCGCCAGAGGACCTGGTCGATACGCTGGCGACCACCGTCGCGCTTCAGCGGCACGCGAAGATCCCCTACGTGATGATGGCCATGGGCGAGTACGGCAAACTGAGTCGGCTCATGGCTCCGCTTGTCGGATCCATGCTCTGCTACTGCAAGCACACGTACGGTCCCGAGTCGTTCTTCGATCAGCCCCTCATTCGATCGGCGAAGGCCGTTCTGGAGAATGTTGACTATCGAATCACTCCTCGAGCCCAGGAGTTCGCGCCGGAGTGGTTCCGTCGGCAAGATGCGGGCACTCCGGTTGCGATTGCCCGCTGACGGAGCGAGATGGTCTAACTCCAAAGGGTGAGGCGATCTCCACGGCACGTGCGATGTGGCGCGCGCGTGCTCCGGGGCTTCCTCCTGGCCGAAGGAGGAGATCGGAAATGTCGGTGGCATGGGACGAAGCGCGCGATCCCCTCGCCCGAACACACCCGCTGCGCGAGCGGCGCACTCGTCCGCTGCGGCTTGTCCGCAAACGTCGCCCCACGAGAGCTGCGACCGTGGTCATACCCGGCGATGCACGCTGGTTGGAGTCGTCTGCCGGCGCGGGTGCCTTCGCGCTGATCTTCGGGGTTGCCGTCCGTCTCTGAGATGGGTGCCTCTCGGCCTGAGAGGCGTCATCGTGTACGCTGCGCGGCGCAAGGACCGCGAGGTGATCGCAACATGCTTAAGGGCCGACTGATCCATCCCGAACTCAGCCAGGCGCTTGCCGCGGCCGGACACGGCGGGCGAGTCCTGCTCGCGGACGCCAACTATCCGGTCAGCACCGCAACTCCCCATACCGCCACGCGAATTTCGCTGAATCTGACATCAGGAATGCTCACGGTGACCGATGTCCTGGATGTCCTCCTGGACGCCATTCCAATCGAAGGCGCGGCGGTGATGGTGCCGGACAGCGGCCCCGACCCCTCGGTGTTCGCCGAGTTCCGTCGTCTCCTCGATCGAGCGACAACCGGCCCGGGAGGGGCGCCGGCCTCCTTCTCGATCGAGCGGCTCACACGCCACCAGTTCTACGCCGCGGCCTCGGCACCGAATGTCGCCGTCGCCGTCGCCACCGGCGAGGGCCGCCTCTACGCGAACCTCCTCCTCACCATCGGCGTCGTCGCCTGACGCGCTCCGATCCAGTGACGGTGGCCGACTCGCGCATCCCCGCGCCCGCCTTAGTATGGTCGCGTGCCCGCGTCGCCGACACTGCGAGCCTTTACTGAAGGTGGAGCCCGCGCCATGGTCTACCGTCTCGTAGCCTATCGTGTGGCAGTCGATTCCCAGCGGTCTGGTCGGTCGCGTGGCGCTGCGCCGCGCAGATCGATCGTGGAGACCCGGCGCCGTCTGATCGGATTCCTGGCGCATCGGCCCGCGGATGCCGAGCCAGTCGCGAACGACTACCTCGTCGGTGTGGGAGCGGGGATCAGCGCCCGGCAGACTCCGGAGTTGTACGAGGAGTCGGGGACTGGTCCCTTCGTGCGCGAAGTACTCGCGAACCTTGAGCGCGAGGGGTTGATCAGCGTCGGCAAGAAGCCGCGAACGGGTCCGTTCTCGACGATCACCCCCACCGAGATGGCGCGTAACCTGCCTCTCCTGCAGCCCTGGTATCGACGCTGGCTGCGCTTCTTCGATCCACCGCCCGGGACGGCCTGAGGGCTCCCCGTACAATACCCGCCGCCTCGACCGAGGCGGGAGGGTGTGAGCGGTGGATCTCGGACTTGCAGGCAAGCGCGCGATTGTGCTCGGCGTCGCGAACCGGAGAAGCATCGCCTGGGCGATCACGCAGGCCCTCGGTGCAGAGGGGATGCGGATCGCCCTGACCTACCAGGAACGCATGGAGGACGGCGTTCGGCAACTCGCCGAGATGCTCGACGACCCCATCCTCCTTCCGTGCGATGTGCAGCGCGATGAGGAGGTGGCGGCCGTCTTCCGCGCAATCGACGAACGGTGGGGCGGCCTGGACACGGTAGTCCACAGCCTCGCGTTCGCGCCCCGCGAGGCGCTCGAGGGTGACTTCGTGAACACTTCCCGAGAGGCATGGGCGACGGCGCTCGATATCAGCGCCTACTCGCTCGTCCATGTCGCTCGCGAGGCGGAGCCACTTCTCACGAAGGCCGGCGGCGGTTCGATCATCACGATGACCTACCTTGGCTCCGAACGTGCGATGCCCGGGTACAACGTGATGGGGGTGGCGAAGGCCGCCCTAGAGGCATCCGTGCGCTACCTGGCTGCGAATCTGGGGCCGAAGGGCATCCGCGTCAACGCGATCTCTCCCGGGCCGATGCAGACGCTGGCCGCGCGAGGCATTTCCGGATTCACCGACATGTACAAGCACGCCCGCGAGGTCTCGTCGCTGC
>Ga0194131_10003726_pt1 | contig 23729 bp, 23 predicted proteins | sample TA2KigO120mmetaG_FD_148631 | JGI IMG/M metagenome (GOLD analysis project Ga0194131, IMG submission 148631) | Freshwater microbial communities from Lake Tanganyika, Tanzania - TA2015053 Kigoma Offshore 120m | ecosystem: Environmental > Aquatic > Freshwater > Lake | place: Tanzania: Lake... | reverse complement strand
GCGCGCGAAGCCGCCGCAGCCGCCCTGTTGGCGCACGCCGCGCTGGACGCCCTCGCCCGCTGCACGTTGTCCCGGAGCGTGTGGGACGCGGCTTCGGCGCCGGCGCGCGCCGGCGCTCTGCGCCACCTGTTGGGTGTCGCGGGCGGACGCGCCTATCCGCCGGCCACGGACGCGCTGGCGCGGCTGGTGGCATGGCTCGACGACTCCGGCTGCGGACGGCGGACGCTGCATCGCTGCGTCGTCGCTGCGACCGCCGAGCAGATCCGGGTGCAGCGGGAGGCGCGCGGCCTGCCGACGGTGCCCATCTTCCCAGGCCAGGAGATCGCGTGGGACGGCCGCTTCACGGTGGCGCTCGAACAGGCCGAGGGCGGCGTGGCCTTCGCCATCGGCACCTTGCGCCGCGGGGAATGGGCGGATCTCCGCCGCCGGCTGACGATGCCGGCCCCCCTCGACGCCGCGTTGACCTTGCCGGTCGTGCGGGCCGGGGAATGCCTGCTGGCGGCGCCGCACCTGGGGGTCGAGTCGCCGTCTGCCACCGTAAGGGTATCGCCGTTGCCGGGCAGAACCCTTGCTGTCAGGCCCTTTGCAGTTGTTTCCAGCCCGGGGTAGCCTATCTATTACCCAACCACGTCAGCCGGCCGTTTTCGGTCCATCCAAGGCTCGCCTCACCCGCGAAGCCGCAGAGTTTCGGCCTCCAAGGCGTCGATACAGTCATCGGAGTGTCCCAATCGTGAGCAGTTTCGGAAAGAACTTGGCGCTGTGGGTGATCATCGGCGCGCTGGTGCTCGCCCTGTTCCAGATGTTCAGCCCGAGCTCCAGCCGGGGCCCCGAGGACATCATTCCGTTCTCCACGTTCGTGGCCGAGGTGAATGCCAGCCGCGTCAACGAGGTCACCATTCGCGGCGAGGCGGTCACCGGCCGCTACACCGACAACACCAATTTCCGCACCTACGCGCCGAACGATCCTACCCTGGTCCAGCGCCTGATGGACCGTGGCGTCAAGATCACGGCAGCGCCGCCCTCGGACGGCCCCTCGATCCTGAGCGTGCTGCTCGGCTGGTTCCCGTTCCTGCTGCTGATCGGCGTGTGGATCTTCTTCATGCGCCAGATGCAGTCGGGCGGCGGCAAGGCCATGGGCTTCGGCAAGTCCAAGGCGCGCCTGCTCACCGAGAACCAGACCCGCGTCACGTTTGACGACGTCGCCGGCATCGACGAGGCCAAGGAAGAACTCGAGGAGATCGTCGACTTCCTCAAGGACCCGCAGCGCTTCCAGCGCCTGGGTGGCAAGATCCCGAAGGGCGCGCTCCTGGTAGGCCCGCCGGGCACCGGCAAGACGTTGCTCGCCCGCGCCATCGCTGGCGAGGCGAACGTGCCGTTCTTCACCATCTCCGGCTCGGACTTCGTCGAGATGTTCGTCGGCGTCGGCGCGTCGCGCGTGCGCGACATGTTCGAGCAGGGCAAGAAGAACGCGCCGTGCATCATCTTCGTCGACGAGATCGACGCGGTCGGCCGCCATCGCGGCGCCGGCCTCGGCGGCGGCAACGACGAGCGCGAGCAGACGCTCAACCAGCTGCTGGTCGAGATGGATGGCTTCGAGGCCAACGACGGCGTGATCCTGATCGCCGCCACCAACCGGCCCGACGTGCTGGACCCGGCGCTCTTGCGCCCGGGCCGCTTCGACCGCCAGGTGGTGGTGCCGAACCCGGACATCCTCGGCCGCGAGAAGATCCTGCGCATCCACATGCGCAAGGTGCCGCTCGCCCCGGACGTCGATCCGAAGATCATCGCCCGCGGCACGCCCGGATTCTCGGGCGCCGACCTCGCCAACCTGGTCAACGAGGCCGCGCTGCTCGCCGCCCGCAAGGGCCGGCGCCTGGTGACCATGGCCGAGTTCGAGGCCGCCAAGGACAAGGTCATGATGGGCGCCGAGCGCCGCTCCATGGTCATGACCGACGCCGAGAAGCGCCTGACCGCCTATCACGAGTCGGGCCATGCCCTGGTCGCGGCCAACGTCGAGGCATCGGACCCGATCCACAAGGCCACCATCATCCCGCGCGGGCGCGCGCTGGGTATGGTGATGCGCCTGCCCGAGAGCGACCGCTTGTCGGTGACGCGCGAGAAGCTCGAAGGCGACATCGCGGTGGCCATGGGCGGCCGCATCGCCGAAGAGCTGATCTTCGGCCGCGAGAAGGTGACGTCCGGCGCCGCCCAGGACATCGAGATGGCGACACGCATGGCGCGCGCCATGGTGACCAAGCTCGGCATGTCGGACGCGCTCGGGCCGCTCTCCTACGCCGAGAACGAGGAAGAGGTGTTCCTCGGCCACTCGGTGCAGCGCACCCAGAACGTGTCGGAGAAGACCGCCGAGACCATCGATTCCGAGATCCGCCGCGTCGTCGAGGATGGCTACCAGCGCGCCCGCCAGATCCTGGAGAGCAAGCTCGATCACCTGCACCTCCTGGCGAAGAGCCTCCTGGAGTACGAGACACTGTCCGGCGAGGAAATCTCCACGCTGCTGCGCGGCGAGGCCCTGAGCCGTCCCGAGCCGGCAGCCGACGAGCCCGCCGCCAGCGCCGTGCCGCAGACCGGCACCGGCGCGCGCAAGGCGCGGCCCAATGACACCCACGGCGGGCTCGAGCCACGCCCGCAGCCGGGCGCCTAAGACGCGCTGACGGACGCGCGCTCCCGCGCGGGGCCTGTGCCGGACAGTCAGGACGACGAACAAAGCCTCGCGGCATCGCCGCAAGGCTTTGCTGCTTCGCCGCCGCCCTTGCTGCGTCCCATGGCGATCAGCAGCGGCCGCGCGGCACAACAGCTGGTGGGCGCCGGAGCGGCGCTGCCGCTGGCGGGGGGCAGCCTGGCCTTTTCCGCCTGCGAGGCCATCACCCGGTACCCCAGCGGCCCCGCCCGGCGCGTGCTCCTGTCGCTGCATGCGCTGCGGGTGTGGGCGAATGCCGAAGGCAAGCCGGTCCGGGCCCAGCTGGACGAGGCCCTCGACCGCCTGTCGAAGCCGCGGCCGCCGATCGGCGCCCTGTCGTTCGACCGTCCGCGTCTCATGGGCGTGATCAACGTGACGCCCGACAGCTTCTACGACGGCGGGCGCTATGCCGACCCGCGGGCGGCGATCGCCCGCGGCCGCGAGCTGGTGGCGCAAGGCGCCGACCTCATCGATGTCGGCGGCGAATCGACGCGCCCCGGCGCGACTCCGGTCTCCGAGCAGGAGGAGCGCACGCGCGTCATCCCGGTGATCGAGGCGCTGGTCGCCGCGGGTGCGACCGTGTCGATCGACACGCGCCACGCAACGATCATGCGCGAGGCGGTCGCCGCCGGCGCGTCGGTCCTCAACGACGTCGGCGCCCTCGCCGGGGAGGAAAGCCTCGCCACGGCGGCGCGGCTGAAGGTGCCGGTGGTCCTGATGCACGGCACCGCCGACCCGCGCAAGGCCACCGACCCGCGCACGATGCAGAAGGATCCGCGCTACGACGACGTGGTGCTGGAGGTCTACGCGTACCTTGAGGAGCGTGTGTCCCGCTGCGAGGCCGCCGGCATTCCGCGCGAGCGGCTGATCCTCGACCCGGGCATCGGCTTCGCCAAGACACCGGCCCATAACGCCGCGCTCCTCGAGGCGGTCGCCCTCTTCCACGGCCTCGGTTGCGCGCTCCTCTTGGGCGTGTCCCGCAAGAGCTTCATCGCCCGCTTCTCCGGCGGTGAGGGCCCGGACCTGCGGCTGCCGGGCTCGCTCGCCGCGGCGCAGTGGTGCGCCTCCCAGGGCATGCAGATCCTCAGGGTCCACGACGTCGCCGAGACCCGCCAAGCTCTAGCCGTGGCCACCACCGCGGCGGATCCAAGGTTGCTTCCGGCCACGGCCTGAGCGGGGGTATCGTGCGCCTCAGTTGCGTGCGGCCGAGTTGAAGAGGCCCCCATGTCCCATTGGTTCCATGTCGCGTAAGTACTTCGGAACGGACGGCATCCGCGGCACCGCCAACGCGGAGCCGATGACTGCCGAGATCGCCTTGAAGGTCGGCATGGCGGCCGGCCGCCAGTTCATCCGCGGCGACCACCGCCACCGGGTGGTGATCGGCAAGGACACGCGCCTGTCCGGCTACTTGCTGGAGCCGGCGCTGACCGCGGGGTTCATCTCGGTCGGCATCGACGTGGTGCTGGTCGGCCCGATGCCTACGCCGGCGGTGGCGATGCTGACCCGCTCCCTGCGCGCCGACCTCGGCGTCGTCATCTCCGCCTCGCACAATCCGTACGAGGACAACGGCATCAAGCTGTTCGGTCCCGATGGCTTCAAGCTGTCCGACGAGGTCGAGCGGCAGATCGAGGCGCGCATGGAGAACGGTCTGTCGGAAGGCTGCGCCCGTCCCGCCGACCTCGGCCGTGCCTCACGCCTCGAGGATGCTCCGGGCCGCTACATCGAGTACGTCAAGCACACGTTCCCCGACCGCCGCACCTTGGACGGCTTCAAGATCGTCGTCGATTGCGCCAATGGCGCCGCCTACCGCGTCGCGCCGACGGTCCTGTACGAGCTGGGCGCCGACGTGGTGCCGATCTGCGTCGAGCCGGACGGCTTCAACATCAACAAGGACTGCGGCTCGACCGACACGGCGCGCATGCGCGAGGAGGTGGTGCGCGAAGGCGCGCACCTCGGCATCGCGCTGGACGGCGACGCCGACCGCATTGTCATGTGCGACGAGAACGGCCAGATGATCGACGGCGATCAGCTGATGACCATCGTCGCCGAGAGCTGGATGCGCCAGGGGCGCCTGAAGGGCGGCGGCGTCGTCTCCACCGTCATGTCGAACCTGGGCTTCGAGCGCTACCTCACCGGCCTCGGCCTGACGTTGGAGCGCACCGCGGTCGGCGACCGTTACGTCGTCGAACACATGCGCGCCAAGGGCTACAACGTCGGCGGCGAGCAGTCGGGCCACATCATACTCACCGACTACTCGACCACCGGCGACGCGCTCATCGCGGCGCTGCAGACGCTGGCGGTGCTGGCGGAGAAGAACGAGCCGGTGAGCAAGGCGGCGCGCATCTGGCAGCCGATCCCACAGCAACTGCGCAACGTGCGCCACTCGGGCGGCCGCCTGCACGAGCACGACGCCGTGCAGAAGGCGATTGCCAATGCCAGCGCCCGCCTCGGCAAGTCGGGCCGCGTGCTCGTGCGGCCATCCGGTACCGAGCCCTTGATCAGGGTGATGGTGGAAGGCGACGACGCGGCGCTGGTCATGGCGCTGCTCAACGACATCACGCAAGCCGTGGAACAAGTCTCCCGGGTGAAGGCCTAGGTGAAAGGCCGCGTCCTCATCGTCGCCGGCTCGGATTCCGGCGGCGGCGCCGGGATTCAGGCCGACATCAAGACGGTGACGGCGCTGGGCGGCTACGCCGCCACGGCCATCACCGCGCTCACCGCCCAGGACACCCGCACCGTGCACGGCATCCATGAGGTGCCGCCCGCGTTCGTGGCGCAGCAGATGGAGGTCGTGCTCGCCGATATCGGCGCCGACTGCATCAAGACCGGCATGCTGGCTTCGCCCGCCATCCTGTGGACGGTGGTGGACGTGCTGGCGCGGATGGCGCCGGACGTGCCGCTGGTCGTCGATCCGGTGATGGCGGCCAAGGGCGGCGCGCCGCTGGTGCTGCCGGAGACGGTGGACGTCATCCGCTCGAAGCTGTTGCCGCGCGCGACCGTGGTGACGCCCAACATCCCCGAGGCGGCGATGCTGGCCGGCAAGACCATCCACGGCTCCAAGGACGTCCAGGACGTCGGCCGCGAGCTCCTGGCGCTCGGTCCCAAGGCCGTGCTGATGAAGGGCGGCCACCTCGAAGGCCCGAAGGTGGTCGACCTGCTGGTGACCGAGAAGCGCGCCATCCGCCTGGAGAGCGCGCGCATCGCCTCCACCAGCACCCACGGCACCGGCTGCACCCTGTCCAGCGGCATCGCCACCGGCCTGGCGCAGGGCATGACGCTGGAGGCGGCGGTGCGGCGCGCGCGCGAATACCTGATGGAGGCGATCCGGACCGCGCCGGGACTCGGCACCGGGCATGGCCCGGTCAACCACGGGCACACCCTGGCGGCCTCGCAGCGCGGCAACAAGTGACCGCGCGTCAAACCTTCGCCGCTGTCGTGTTCGACATCGGCGGCGTGCTGATCAATTGGGACCCACGGCACCTTTACAAGAAACTCATCGCCGATGAGGCCCAGCGCGAGTGGTTCCTCGCCAACGTGTGCAACAGTGCATGGAACGCGCGGCCGGACGCGGGATGCTCGTTCGAGGAGGCGACGGCTGAACGCATCGCCGCGTTTCCCGCATGGGAGCCGCACATCCGCGCCTACCACCGCCGCTGGATCGAAATGATCGGTGGACCGATACCGGGCACAGCGGCGGTCGTCCGCAGACTGGTCGAGCGGCATGTTCGCCTGTTCGCGATCTCGAACTTCCATGCCGAGACGTTTGCGTTGATCCGCGGAGACTACGCGGAGCTCGCCCTGTTCGAGCGCATCTTCCTGTCCGGCCAGCATGGCTGCGTGAAGCCGGACCGGCGCATCTTCGACATCGCCCTGGCCGGCATCGGCATCCCGGCGCGGCAACTGGTATTCATCGACGACAGCGCGCCCAACGTGGCGACGGCGGAATCGCTGGGCATGGCCGGCGTCGGCTTCACGTAGGCGCCGGACCTGGCGCGCCGCCTGCAGACCCTCGGCGTACTGGAATAGCTGGCCGCGCTGTATGATGCCGGCCCAAACCGGGCAAGGGGGCGACGATGAAATCGTGGATGGGATGGGCGATCGGTGCGGCGGCAGCCGCGCTGCTGTGGAGCGGAGCGGCATCGGCGCAGCAACCCCAGGGCCAACCGGCGGGCCCCACCCCGCGCCAGCGCGCCGAGCTCGAGGTCGACCTGCGCAAATGGGGAGTCGGCACGCTCACCGAGATCGACGCCCTCGGCGAGCGCCTTGGCCCGTTCTACATGCCCGGCCAGGGGCTGACGCCGATCGACGTCACCAAGTGCGCCCAGGCGCTGCCCATGCTGGTCGAGTTCAAGAGCAAGAGCCTGGCGGCAGCGAGCATCCTGTCGAAGATGGCCGAGCAGCTGATCGCCATCAACCGGGTGAGCGTGCTCGGCGCGATCCAAGGCGAGGTCATTCGGCTCACAGACTGGGCGGCGATGGCGGCGGTCGATGAGGGCAACTGCGCGGCGCACGCCGGCGACAAGGTGACCGCGGCCATGCGCTTCATCGAGGCCATCGATCTCGCCAAGGAGGGCAACGGCGGCAATCTCGGCCGCGACGGCCTCGCCAAGCTGATCGGCTACAACTGAGACGCGCCGCGCGCGTTGGGGGGAAATGGCCGGGCCAGCCCGGCCATTTTCGTTCCGCAATCACTTCCGTCCGCGGCGCAATTGACTCCGCGCTGCCGATCCCTATTCTCCGCCGCGGGCCACGACCCCCCAACGGGTCGCGACTCTTCTGGAAGGGAGAGGTATGAAGCCGACCGTTCGACCCGCGCGCCCCTTTTTCTCCTCGGGGCCTTGCGCCAAACGCCCGGGCTGGTCGCCGGACATCCTCAAGAACGCCTTGGCAGGACGCTCGCACCGCTCGGCGGCGGGCAAGGCGCGCATCGGCGAGGTCATCAGTCTCACCGCAGGGCTGCTGCGCCTTCCCGCCGGATGGCGTGTCGGCATCGTGCCGGCGTCGGACACCGGCGCCGTGGAGATGGCGCTGTGGTCGCTGCTGGGTCCGCGCGGCATCGACGTGCTCGCCTGGGAAAGCTTCGGCAGCGACTGGGTGCACGACGTCCTCAAGGAGTTGAGGCTCAAGGACGTGCGCTCGTTCACCGCGCCCTATGGGGCGCTGCCCGATCTGGGCCAGGCCTCGCCCGAGCGCGACGTCGTCTTTACCTGGAACGGCACGACGTCGGGCGTCCGCGTGCCGAACGGCGACTGGATCAGCGACGCGCGCACCGGCCTTACCATCGTCGACGCGACCTCGGCCGTGTTCGCCATGGACCTGCCGTGGCCGAAGATCGATGTCGCCACCTTCTCCTGGCAGAAGGTGCTGGGCGGCGAGGCGCAGCACGGCATCTTGATCCTGGGCCCGCGCGCCGTGGCGCGGCTCGAGAGCTACACCCCGTCCTGGCCGATGCCGAAGATCTTCCGCATGACCAAGGGCGGCAAGCTGGTGGCGGGCATCTTCGAGGGCGAGACCATCAACACGCCGTCCATGCTGTGCGTCGAGGACGCCCTGGATGCCCTGCGCTGGGTGCAAGAGATCGGCGGCCTGGCCGCGACGATCAAGCGCAGCGAGGCCAACCTCGCCGCGGTGGCCGAATGGGCGTCGGAGTCGACGTGGGCAGCGTTGCTCGCCGAGCGAGAGGAGACGCGCTCGTGCACCTCGATCTGCCTCAAGGTCACCGATCCATGGTTCGCGACGCGCGACACCGCCGGACAGGCGGCCCTGATCAAGCGCGCGACGTCGCTGCTGGAGAAGGAAGGCGTCGCCTTCGACATCGGCGCCTATCGCGATGCGCCGCCCGGGTTCCGTATCTGGGGTGGCGCCACGGTGGAACACAAGGACGTCGCAGCCGTGCTGCCCTGGCTCGATTGGGCATACGCCAGCGCGAAGGATGAGGCTTCGCAATGAAAGTGTTGATTGCCGATTCCATGAGCCCGCGCGCCGCCGAGATCTTCCGCGAGCGCGGCCTGATCGTGGACGAGCGCCCGGGCCTGACGCCCAAGGAGCTGGCGCAGATCGCCGGCAGCTACGACGGCATGGCGGTGCGCTCCTCCACCAAGGTCACGGCCGAGGTGCTGGCCGCCGCCAAGGCGCTGAAGGTGGTGGGCCGCGCCGGCATCGGCGTGGACAACATCGACGTGCCGGCGGCGACCGCGCGCGGCGTCGTGGTGATGAACACACCGTTCGGGAACTCCATCACCACCGCCGAGCACGCGATCGCCATGATGCTGGCCCTCGCCCGCCAGATCCCGGAAGCGGACGCCTCCACCCGCGCAAGCAAGTGGGAGAAGAACCGCTTCATGGGCGTCGAGGTCGCCAACAAGACGCTGGGGCTGATCGGCTGCGGCAACATCGGCTCGGTGGTCGCCAATCGCGCCCAAGGCCTGAAGATGCGCGTGATGGCCTATGACCCGTTCCTGTCGGCGGATCGCGCCAAGGAGCTGGGGGTGGACCGCGTCGAGCTGGAAGACTTGTTGGCCCGCGCCGACTTCATCAGCCTGCACACGCCCCTCACGGAGCAGACCCGCAACATCCTGGACGCCAAGGCGCTGGCGAAGACCAAGAAAGGCGTGCGCATCGTCAACTGCGCTCGCGGCGACCTGATCGTCGAGGAGGCGCTGCACGCGGCGCTGACCGCCGGACACGTCGCCGGCGCCGCCCTCGACGTGTTCGCGGTGGAGCCCGCCAAGGACAATCCGCTGTTCAAGCTGCCCAACGTGGTCGCCACGCCGCATTTGGGCGCCTCCACCACCGAGGCGCAGGAGAACGTGGCGGTGCAGATCGCCGAGCAGATGGCGGATTTCCTCTTGCTGGGCGCCGTGACCAACGCGCTCAACATGGCCTCGGTCAGCGCCGAGGACGCGCCGAAGCTGAGGCCCTACATGCGGCTCGCCGAGCAGCTCGGCGGCTTTGCCGGCCAGATCACCGACAGCGGGCTGAAGCGCGTCACCATCGAGTTCCAGGGTCACGTGGCGGCGCTCAACACCCGGCCGCTTGCCGCCGTCGTGCTGGAAGGCCTGCTCGGGCCGCTGATGAGCTCGGTGAACATGGTCAACGCGCCGGTGGTGGCGCGCGAGCGCGGCATCGAGATCATCGAATCCACGAATGAAAAGGCGGGCGACTACACCTCTCTGATCCGCATCACAGTGGACGCCGAAGGCCGCACGCGCACGGTTGCCGGCACGCTGTTCGCCAACCAGAAGCCGCGCGTGGTCGAGATCGACGGCATCGCGGTCGAAGCCGAGCTGGCGCCGCACATGCTGTTCCTCACCAACGAGGACAAGCCCGGGTTCATCGGCCGCCTCGGCACGGCGCTCGGCAACGCCTCGGTCAACATCGCCACGTTCCACCTCGGCCGCAACAAGGCGGGCGGCGACGCCATCGCCCTCATCGAGATCGACGACGTCGTCCCCGAGCAGGTGCTCACCAGCCTGCGCGGGCTCCTGCACGTGCGCCAGGCCAAGGCGCTGAACTTCCCCGGCATGCAGCGCATGCAGGGATCGCGCGCGGCGTGAGCCCGCGCGGGTCGCTCAATTGCGGAGCCGGCGTCGGCGTTGCCGGGACCGGCGTGGTCGTCGCGACCCCCGCGCCGATGGCGCGCAAGCGCGCGCAGGCGGCCTGGCATCCTATCGGCGAACATGCGCGCGGCCACTGCGTCGCCGAGGTAGGCCCTCGCTCGTTCGAGAATGATCGTGCGCGCCGCGCGGCGGGCAACTGGCCGTGACCGAGCTTGCCGCTTCGATCGAGTCGCTGCGCGCGTTCGTGCTGGCCAAGGACTTCGACGTCAGCAAGCGCTTCTATGCCGACCTCGGCTTCGCCGTGCGCGACCTCGGCGGGCTGGCCGAGGTGCGCATGGGCGAGCACGCGTTCCTCCTGCAGGACCACTGGGTCGCCGCGTGGGCCGAGAACTGCATGCTGACGCTGATGGTGGATGATCTCGACGCATGGTGGCGGCACATCGCCGCGCTCGACCTTGGCACGCGCTATGGGGTGCGGCCGCCCACCGCCCCCGAGGTGAAGCCGTGGGGCCTGCGCGAGGTGAATGTCCTCGACCCGGCGGGGGTGTGCTGGCACATCGCCGAGCGGCCGCCGGGCACCCCGAAGCCGGGGGACAGGGGCGGCAGCGCGGGCTAGGATGCGCGCGCTTTCCACCCCCTTCTGACCCTCGATGACCGCACCCACCGAGCGGGCGCTCCTGCCCAACGGCCTCAACGACACGCTGATGCCGGAAGCGGCAACGCTGGCCGACATGGAGGCGCGCCTGCTGGCAGCGTTCGCGCGCTTCGGGTACGAGCGCGTGCGGCCGCCCCTCGCTGAGTTCGAGGAGACGCTGATGGACGGGCCGGGCGGAGCGGTGGCGCCGCAGATGTTCCGGCTCATGGACCCGGTCACCCATCGCATGCTCGGCCTGCGGCCCGACATCACGCCGCAGGTCGCGCGCATCGCGACGACGCGGCTGGCGAAGTCGCCGCGGCCGCTGCGCCTGTCCTACGCCGGGCCGGTGCTGCAACTGAAGGGCAGCCAGCTGCGGCCCGAGCGCGAGGTGACACAGGTCGGCATCGAGCTGATCGGCGCGGGCTCTCTTTCCGCCGACGCCGAGGTCATCGTCGCCACGGCGGAGGCGCTGGCGGCGATCGGCGTGGGACAGCCATCGGTCGACCTGTCGTTGCCGCGCCTGGTGCCGCTGATGTGCGCCGGGATGGAGCTGGACGCCACCACCACGGCGCGCGTGCGCGCCGCGCTCGACCGCAAGGACGCCGGTGCGCTGGCCGCCATCCCGGAGCTGACCGAGGAGCGGCGCCTCACCTTCGCCACCCTGCAGCGCGCCACCGGCGGCGCCGACGCGGCGCTGGCGGCGCTCGCCAAGCTCGCATTGCCGCCGGTCGCCAAGCAGCATGTGCGCGACCTTGGCGACGCGGTGCGGCTGGTGCGCGAGCAGGTACCCGGCCTCGCGCTCACCATCGATCCGGTCGAGTTCCGCGGCATGGAGTACCAGACCGGCATCAGCTTCACGATCTTCGCCAAGGGCGTCGCCGGCGAGCTCGGCCGCGGCGGCCGCTACGTGCTGGCCAACGGCGAGCCGGCGACCGGCGCGACGCTGTTCATGGAGCAGCTGGCGCAGGCCGCGGCGCCGGCGGAGAAGCCGCGCTGCCTCTACCTGCCGTTCGGCACCAAGGCGGCGGAGCGCGCCAAGCTTCACGCCGCCGGCTGGCGCACGCGCGCGGGCCTCGAATCCGAGCGCGATGCGCCCGCCGCCGCCAAAGCCCAAGGCTGCACCCACATCTTCAGTGAAGGACAGGCCAAGGTCCTCTAGGGCCGCGGCCGGACATGCCATGGCCAACGTAGTCGTCATCGGCGCCCAGTGGGGCGACGAAGGCAAAGGCAAGATCGTCGACTGGCTGAGCCAGCGCGCCGAGATCGTCGTGCGCTTCCAGGGCGGCCACAACGCCGGCCACACGCTGGTCGTCGACGGCACCGTCTACAAGCTGAGCCTGCTGCCGTCGGGCGTGGTGCGGCCCGGCAAGCTGTCGATCATCGGCAACGGCGTCGTCGTCGATCCGTGGGCGCTGCTCGCCGAAATCGCCAACATGCACAAGCAGGGCGTGCACATCTCGCCGGAGACTCTCAAAGTCTCCGAGAGCGCGACGCTCATCCTGCCGCTGCATCGCGAGCTCGACACCTACCGCGAGGATTCCACCAACCAGCCGCTCGGCACGACGCGGCGCGGCATCGGACCCGCCTACGAGGACAAGGTGGGACGGCGCGCGGTGCGGGTGTGCGACCTTGCCGACGATTCGCAGCTCGGCTACCAGGTCGATCGCCTGCTCGCCTACCACAACGCGCTGCGCAAGGGCTTCGGCAAGCCGGCCGTCGATGGCGACGCGCTGGTGCGCTCGCTCAAGGAGCTGGCGCCGCAGATCCTGCCCTACGCCGACCCGGTGTGGCGGCGGCTGGCCGAAGCGCGCCGCGCCGGCAAGCACGTCCTGTTCGAGGGCGCCCAGGGCACCCTGCTCGACGTCGACCAGGGCACCTATCCCTACGTGACGTCGTCCAACACCACCGCGGGCGCCGCGGCGACCGGCGCCGGCGTCGGTCCGGGCACCATCGACCATGTGCTCGGCATCACCAAGGCCTACACGACGCGGGTGGGCGCCGGCCCCTTCCCCACCGAACTCGACGACGAGATCGGCCGCGGCATCGGCGAGCGCGGCAAGGAGTTCGGCACCGTCACCGGCCGGCGGCGGCGCTGCGGTTGGTTCGACGCGGTGGCCGTGCGCCAGGCGGTCAAGATCGGCGGCATCGACGGCATCGCGCTGACCAAGCTCGACGTGCTCGACGGCATGCGGGAGCTGAAGGTGTGCACGCACTACGCGCTCGAGGGGCGCAAGCTCGACTACCTGCCGGCGGGGGCGTCGCCGCAGGCACGCGTGCAGCCGGTCTACGAGACGATGGAGGGCTGGAGCGAGAGCACGCGCGGCGCGCGCAGCTATGCCGCCCTGCCGGCGACGGCGGTGAAGTACATCCGCCGCATCGAGGAGCTGATCGAGGCGCCGGTGACACTGCTCTCCACCAGCCCCGAGCGCGACGACACGATTCTCTTGAAGGATCCGTTCGCGGCGTAGCGGCGAAGCACCCTAGACTAGTCGCGCGGCGTCGCCTTCTCCTCGGCCGTAGCGCGCTTCGGACGCGCTGCGAGAATGCCCGCGAGCGCGGCCAGGATCGCAACGACGATCTGCGTCACGGTGGCCGGCGGGAGCGCGGGCACCTGCCGCGCTTGCCGGCGCGCGGCGCCGCGCGCGGCGAACCATAACGCCAGGGCGGCGGCCAGCAGCGTCCCGCCCATGATGAGGGCGGCGTAGACCGGGCCCACCACGCCGGCGAGCGCCGTGTTCGCCGCATCGAGCAGGTAGCCGAGCGCGACGATGATAAGGATCGCCGCGACCAGCACGATGGCCATCCGTGCCAGGAAGTGTCCCAGCGCGGCACGCATGCGCGCCGCGCCGATGGCGGCGGCGAGGGCCTGCAGCAGCGCCTGCACGGCCTGCGCTAGCACCGCACCATCGATCCGAGCAGGAAGCCGATCAATCCGGCCAGGAGCACGGAGAGCAGCGGGCGCTGCTGCACCGCGCGCTCGCGGTGCACCTCGGCGTCTCCGACCGCCGGGCGGACGGCGCCGGCGGCGGCATTGGCCTCGTCCTGCACCCTGGTGCGGGCGGCCTTCAGGCCGGCGGTCATGGTGGCGGTGATCTCGGAGATTTTGTTACGCAGCACCGTGATCTGTGCCTGCAGGACCTCGACGTTGAAAGCTGCATCGCTGTTGGTCTGCTTCATGGGGCCTCCTTGCGCCCAAGGCTAGCCAAGTCGGAGGCTGGCGGCCACGCCAAAGGTCGGCGGGCGCTACTTGAGGGTGGCGGGCTCCACCTCGACGGCCGCGGCCGGCGCGCCGCCGTCAGCGGCGGGGAACACCCGCGCCGTGCGTGCCCGCCAGTGCACCTTCTGGCCGGCCGTGAAGGGCGCGCCCCAGTGGGCGCCGCGCGGCAGCGCGACCTCGATCATGCCGGGCTCGACCTCCAGGGAGAGCTCGATCTTGGCCACGGCGCCGGCCACCAGCACCTGGCGCACCACGGCCGGGATCGAGAGAGTGAGGCGCTCGGTGGTCACCTCGATGTCGTGCGGGCGCACGAAGGCGATGCCGGCGCCGTCGACGAGCTTCTCGGCCTCGGTGAACACGGTGCCGCCCAGCAGCGCCCGGCCCTTCTCGATCCGGCACGGCAGGCGGTTGGCGTTGCCGAGGAACTCGTAGACGAACGGGGTCGCCGGCGTGTCGTAGACCTCGGTGGGGGAACCGACCTGCTCGATGCGGCCGCGGTTCATCACCGCGACGCGGTCGGCGAGCTCCATCGCCTCCTCCTGGTCGTGGGTGACGAACACCGAAGTGAGGCCCATGCGATCGTGCAGGCCGCGCAGCCAGCGGCGCAGCTCCTTGCGCACCTTGGCATCGAGCGCGCCGAACGGCTCGTCGAGCAGGAGCACGCGCGGCTCGATGGCGAGCGCGCGGGCGAGCGCGACGCGCTGGCGCTGACCGCCCGACAGCTGTGAGGGATAGCGGTTGCCGAACTGGCCGACCTGCACGAGGTCGAGGAGCGCATCGACCTTGGCCTTGATCTCCTCCGGCGCCGGACGGTCGGCACGTGGCTTCACGCGCAGGCCGAAGGCGACGTTGTTGAACACGGTCATGTGCTTGAACAGCGCGTAGTGCTGGAAGACGAAGCCAACCTTGCGCTCGCGCACGTGGCGCGTCACGGCATCCTCGCCGTCGAACAGGATCGACCCCGCAGTCGGGAATTCCAAGCCGGCAATCACGCGCAGCAGGGTCGTCTTGCCGGAGCCCGACGGGCCCAAGAGCGCGACGAGTTCGCCCTCGCGCACGTTGAGGCTGACGCCGTGGATGGCGCGGAAGTTGCCGAACACCTTCTCGACACCGCGGACTTCGATGCTCATTACCGGCCCCTGTTGTGCGCCAGCTCATGGCCGAACCGCCACTCGAGCAACACCTTGGCGACAAGCGTCACCACGGCGAGCAGCGCGAGCAGCGACGCGACGGCGAACGACGCGGCAAACTTGTACTCGTTGTAGAGAATCTCGATGTGCAGCGGCATGGTGTTGGTGACGCCGCGGATGTGGCCCGACACCACCGCGACGGCGCCGAACTCGCCCATGGCGCGCGCGTTGCACAAGAGCACGCCGTAGAGCAGCGCCCACTTCACGTTGGGCAGGGTGACGCGGAAGAAGATCTGCCAGCCCGACGCGCCGAGCAGCGCCGCCGCCTCCTCCTCATCGGTGCCCTGGTCCTGCATGAGCGGGATGAGCTCGCGGGCGACGAACGGGAACGTGACGAACACCGTCGCCAGCACGATGCCGGGCAGCGCGAAGATGATGCGCACGTCATGCTCGATCAGCCAGGGGCCGACCCAGCCCTGGGCACCGAACATCAGCGTGTAGATGAGGCCGGCGATGACCGGCGACACCGAGAACGGCAGGTCGATCAGGGTGATGAGCAGGCTCTTGCCGCGGAACTCGAACTTGGCGATGGCCCACGCCGCGGTCAGGCCGAACACCAGGTTGAGCGGCACCGCCACCGCCGCGGCAATCAAGGTTAGCTTCACCGCCGCAAGAGTGTAAGGCTCGGTGATCGCTTCGAAGTACGTGCCGACGCCGCGTCGGAGGGCCTCGGCCAGCACCACGGCGAGCGGCATCACCAGGAACAGCGCGATAAAGGCGAGCGCCCCGGCGATGAGCCCGCGCCGCACCGCCGGTGGCTCGGTGGTGGTGGCCAGGGCAGGCGGCGCCTGCAAGGTCGGAGTCGTCATCGCCATCACTCGTCCCCGTGGCGCTTGGCGGTCCACCTCTGCAGCACGTTGATTAGCAGCAGCAGGATGAACGAGGCGACCAGCATCACCGCCGCGATCGCCGCCGCGTTGGCGTACTGGTACTGCTCGAGCTGGATGAAGATCAGCAGTGGCACGATCTCGGAGAGACCCGGAAGGTTGCCGGCAATGAAGATCACCGAGCCGTATTCTCCCAACGCGCGCGCGAAGGCCAAGGCGAACCCGGTCAGCAGCGGCGGCAGCAGCACGGGGAACACGACGAAGCGCCACGTCTGCCACCGGTCGGCGCCCAGGCTGGCGGAGGCTTCCTCGATCTCGGGCTCGAGATCCTGCAGCACCGGCTGGATCGTGCGCACCACGAACGGTAGGCTGATGAACACCAGGGCGACGAACACGCCGGTCGGCGTGTAGGCGATCTTGAGGCCCACCTTGTCGAGGACGCTGCCGATCCACCCGTTGGGCGCATACAGGGTTGCCAGCGCGATGCCCGCGACCGCCGTCGGCAGGGCGAACGGCAGATCGACGAGGCCATCGATCACGCGGCGGCCCGGAAAGCGGTAGCGCGTCAGCACCCAGGCGAGCAGCAAGCCGAAGAAGGCGTTGACGAGCGCGGCAAGCAACGACGCGCCGAACGTCAGTCGGAACGCCGCCAGCGCGCGCGGCGTCGATACGGCGGCGAAGAACCCTTCGACGCCGAGTTCGGCCGAGCGCACGAACAAGCCGGCCAGCGGGATCAGCACGATCAGGCTGAGGTACAGCAGAGCGAATCCCAGCGTCGGGCCGAAGCCAGGCAGGACACTGGGACGCCGCAAAGCAAGCATAGCCGTGGCTAGCGCGCGCCGGGCGTGTAGATCTGATCGAACACGCCGCGATCGGCGAAGTGCGTGGTCTGGACCTTAGCCCAGCCGCCGAACTCCTGATCGACGGTCAACAGCTCGAGCTTGGGGAACTGGGCGATGTCGGCCGGCTTGGCGTACTGCGGCTCGCGCGGACGGTAGTGGTTGGCGGCAATGATCGCCTGGGCGTCCGGCGTATACAGAAAGTTGAGGTACGCCTCGGCGAGCGCGCGCGTGCGGCGGCGGTCGACATTGCGGTCGACGACGCTGATCGAGGGCTCGGCGAGGATGCTGATCGTCGGCACGACGATCTCGAACTTTTCGCGGCCAAACTCGTTGATGGCGAGGAACGCCTCGTTCTCCCACGCCAGCAACACGTCGCCGATGCCGCGCTGGGCGAAGGTGACCGTCGAGCCGCGCGCGCCGGTGTCGAGCACCGGAACGTTCTTGTACAGCGCCTGGACGAACGACTTGGCGGTGGCGTCGCTGCCATTGGGCTGGCGTTTCGCCCACGCCCAGGCGGCGAGGTAGTTCCAGCGCGCGCCGCCCGACGTCTTGGGATTGGGAGTGATGACCTGGACGCCCGGCTTGATGAGGTCGCCCCAGTCCTTGATGCCCTTCGGATTGCCCCGCTTCACCAGGAACACGATGGTCGAGGTGTAGGGCGCGCTGTTGTGCGGGAGGCGCTTCTGCCAGTCGGCGGCGATGAGCCCACGCGCCGCGATGGCGTCCACGTCGTAAGCCAGCGCCAGCGTCACGACGTCCGCAGCCAAGCCGTCGATGACGGCGCGGGCCTGGGCACCGGAGCCGCCATGAGCTTGGTTAACGCGGATGGCCTGGCCGGTCTTGGCCCGCCAATCGGCGACGAAGGCGGCGTTGATCGCGTCGTACAGCTCCCGGGTCGGATCGTAGGAAACATTAAGAAGGGTCTGGGCGGACGCCGCCGCCGGCGCGAGCGCGCCCAGCGCAAGGATCGCCGCGGCGATCCAGTTGCGGATCCGTCCTCCCATGAAGGCATTGCGCTTCATTCTAACTTCCCTGTCTCTTCATTCTAACTTCCCTGTCTACTGCCAAGTTGACGCATAAGCTAATCAAAATACTAGACAAATCGAGCGCAGAATGGCGGCGCTGGGCTGTGGCGCCGAGATGGTCCGCGATGAACCTACGGACTAAGCGGGGATGGGGGCCGGAGCAGGATCGGCCGCGACGTCGCGGGCCAAAGCCGGGGTCGCCGCGTCGGCGAGCGTCGTCGTATCGAGGATGGCCGCCATCGCGTCGCGCACCCGGCGCATTTGCTTGCGGACGGCGCACACCTGCTCATCGCTACAGTCCACGCATTTGCGATAGCCGGTGAGGCTGGCGCACGGAAACGGGGCCAAGGGGCCGTCGAGCACGCGAATCACCTGGCCGAAGGTGATTTGCTCGGGAGGACGCGCCAAGCGGAAGCCGCCGTTCTTGCCCCGCTGGCTATGCAGGAAGCCGTGCTTGCGCAACTCGAGCAGGATCAGCTCGAGGTACTTGCGCGGCGCTCTTTGGCGGTCGGCGATCTCCGCCACCAGCGTGAACTCGCTCGAGTTCCGCTGCGCGAGCATCAGGATGGCCTTCAGACCGTACTTCGCCTTCTGCGTCAGCATTCTCCATTGTCCCTACCGACTTACTAGGCAATACACGCCATGCGCTGGGCCGTCAAGCCCCAGCGGAGGAGCGGGCTGCTAGATATCGAGGCCGCCGTCCATGCGCCGGACGGCATCCACGAAGCGCTTGGCGACAAGCAGGTGGGGGTTGGCGGCAAGGGCGCGCTGGAAGGCGCGCAACGCCTCCCGGCGCTGGTTCTTGATGACGTAGATCTGACCCAGACTCGCCAGGGCGGTGAAGTGGCGCGGCTCGAACGCCAGCACCTTCTCGAGGTCGGCGATCGAAGCGTCGAGGTTGCCCATCAGGTAGTACAGCGTGGCCCGCCGGTTCCAGCCCTCGGCGAAATTGGGCGCGAGCTTCAACAGCGAGGTGAAGGTCGCGAGAGACGAGTCGAAGTCGCCGCGGTTCATCGCCTCCGTGCCGCGCGCCAGCAACAGGTCCGCTGTGGGACTCCCCGATTGCGCCAGCACCCGCAGAATTTGCGCCTCGGTCGGCGCCGCGGTGCGCACATCCCGCGCATCGAACAGCTGGTGGAACAGGGGATTGAGCGCCGGGTCGTTCTGATCCGCGGCGGCCGGCACGGACGCTCCGATCAGCAGCGTAGCTGCCAGCAGACCTCGCGCAAGGAGAGGCATGGCCGGCATCTTAGCCTTGTCGCCGGTGCGAATCACCGGCCCATCGGCGCCGGCTTGGGCCCGCCCTGCGCCCAATCCAGCAGCTCGACGGTGTGGACCATCGGCATGCGGCTGAACCGGCCGAGATGCAGCATGCAGCCGAGGTTCGCGCATGCCATGACCACAGCGCCTGTTTCGGCGATGTTCGCGGCCTTGCGCTTGCCGAGTGCGTCGGAGATGCGTGGCTGCAGGATGTTGTATGTCCCGGCGGCGCCGCAGCAATACTGTGCCTCGGCGGTGTCGCGCACGGTGAAGCCGGCGTTGGCGAGCAGCGCACGCGGCTCGCGCGTGACGCGCTGGCCGTGCTGCAGCGAGCAGGCGTCGTGGTACGCCACCGTGACCCCCGTCGGCTGGGCGGTCTTGCGGTGCATGCCAAGCTCGGTGAGCAGCTCCGTGACGTCTTTCGTCTTGGCGGCGATATCGCGCGCACGCTCGGCGTATTCGGGGTCGCCGGCGAGCAGGTTGCCGTAATCCTTCACGGTGGTGCCGCAGCCCGATGCGTTGATGACGACGGCGTCGACATCGGCGTCGCTCCACGCACGCACGTTGGCGCGGGCGAAGTCCTTGGCCTCCTCCGGCAGGCCCATGTGTTGCGGCAGCGCGCCGCAGCAGCCGGCGCCGCGCGCCACGACGACGTCGCAACCCTGGCGGCGCAGCACACGGATGGTCGCTTCGTTGATGCGCGTGCCGAGCACCGACTGCACACACCCGGTTAGCAGCGCGACGCGGTGCTTGCGCGGCCCCTCCGCCGGGAACACCTGCGGCGCGTGGATCGGCGAGGGCGAGTCGAAGCGCAGCGGCATCGTCTTGAGCAGGCGTCCGAACCGGCCCGGCACCAGCGGCCCGAGCCAGCGGAACGGCCACCCGAGCAGCAGCGTGAGACGGAACAGCCACGGACGCGGGATGGTCCACAACAGGATCCGGCGCAACAAGCGCTCGTGCAGCGGACGCGTGTAGGTCTCTTCGATGTACGCGCGGGCCTGGTCAACGAGGTGCATGTAGTCGACCCCCGACGGACACGCGGTCAGACAGCCGAGGCACGACAGACAGCGGTCGACGTGCGTCACCGCGGCGGGACGCGCGGGACCGCCCGACTCGAGCATGTCCTTGATGAGGTAGATGCGGCCGCGCGGACTGTCGCGCTCGTCGCCGAGCAGCGCGTAGGTCGGACAGTTCGACAGGCAGAAGCCGCAGTGCACGCACGTCCGCAGGATGCTATCGGCCTCGCGCAGGTGCGGATCGTCCAGCTGCGTGGCGCTGAAGTGCGTCTGCATCAGACCGCCATCCGGCCCGGATTGAGGATGCCGTTGGGATCGAACGCGTCCTTGATGCGGCGCGACAATGCGGCAAGCGCCGGAGGCTGTGGCTGGAAGACCGGACAGCGGCGCCGCTCGGCGGCCGAGGCACGCACCAGCGTCGCGTGCCCGCCGCAGTCACGGCAGGCTTCGCGCACCACGCCTTCCTGCGCCGAGTCGCCTTGCACGGCGACCCACAAGAGGCCACCGGCCCAGTCGAACAGGATGTCGCTGTGCAATTGCCGGGCGATGCGTTCCGCCACCATCGTGCCGTCCGCCGGAGGCACGGAGATCTTCCAGATGACGCCAGTGCGCGGCAGCAACCTGCCGTCGGTGATCTCGCGCCATAGGTCGCGGGTCTCTTCCACGTCCAGCACCGACGTCTCGTGGCCGTGGCCAGCATCGGCGAGCCATCGATCGCGCAGAACCTGCAGGCGCGCGGCTACGGAGCTGGCAATGCCTTCGAGCCGGACCACGGTGGCGTTACCGGTGTCGCGGACGGCGGAGACGTGGCTGTTCGCCGTAAGCGCCGCCGGGAGGTGCGCCAACCCGCTGATGTCGAGTGAGGTTTGCGTGAGCTGGGTCAGCCACTGCACCGCCTTGGCGGGGGTCTGGCCGTGCACGATGACGGTGCAGGCGTCCTCAGGTGCCGGCAGCACCTTCAGCGTGACCTCGGTGAGCACCGCCAGCGTTCCGAACGAGCCGGCCAGGAGCTTGGCGAGGTCGTAGCCGGTGACGTTCTTCACCACGCGGCCGCCGGACTTGAACTCCTCGCCGCGGCCGGAGACGGCGCGCAGGCCGAGGAAGTGGTCGCGCGCCGCGCCGGCGCCGATGCGGCGCGAGCCCGACAGGTTGGCCGCCAACGTGCCGCCGAGGGTGGCGGCACCATCGCTGCCGAGCAACGCGGCGTAATCCGGCGGCTCGAACGCAAGGTGCTGGTTGCGCTCGGCCAGCGCCGCCTTGATCGAGGCAAGCGGCGTCGCGGCGAGCGCGGTGACGACCAGCTCGGCGGGATCGTAATCGACGATGCCGCTGAGGGCGGAAACGTCGAGCACGACCGCGGCCGGAGCGTCGCGGCCGAGCGCCGACTTGCTGCCGCCGGCGCGCACCTCGAGCGTGGTCGCCGACGCCCACGCGTCGGTCAGCGCTTCCTGGGTCTCCGCGGCGGTGGCCGGACGCAGCATCAGAAGCGCGGCAGGTCGGAAAAGCGCGTCTCGCCGCGGTGCACATGCACGCGGCCGAGCTCGGCGCAGCGATGGAGAGTCGGGAACACCTTGCCGGGGTTGAGCGCGCCCTCGGCGTCGAACGCGCATTTGAGCCGCTGCTGCTGCGCGAGGTCGGCCTCGCCGAACATCTCGGGCATCAGGTCGCGCTTCTCGACGCCGACGCCGTGCTCGCCGGTCAGCACGCCGCCAACCTTGACGCAAAGGCGCAGGATGTCGGCGCCGAACTCCTCGGCGCGGGCTAGCTCGCCCGGCTTGTTGGCGTCGTAGAGGATGAGCGGATGCAAGTTGCCGTCGCCGGCATGGAACACGTTGGCGACACCAAGGGCGTACTTCTTGGACAGCTCGCCGACGCGGGTGAGCACTTCCGGCAGCTTGCGCCGCGGGATGGTGCCGTCCATGCAGTAGTAATCCGGCGCGATGCGACCCACCGCCGGGAACGCCGCCTTGCGCCCCTTCCAGAAGGTGAGGCGCTCGGCGTCGCTGGCGGAGGCGCGCACCGACGTCGCGCCGACGGCGCCGGCGATGTCGCCGACCCGCTCCGACAGTTCCTCGGCCTCGACCGGCGTGCCGTCGAGCTCGACGATCAGGATCGCCTCGGCATCGAGCGGATAGCCGGCATGAGTGAACGCCTCGGCGGCATGCACGGCGGGCTTGTCCATCAGCTCCATGCCGCCCGGAATGATGCCGGCGGCGATGATGCGCGCGACGCACTCGCCCGCCGCTTCGACGCTGGCAAAGCCAATGAGCAAGGCGCGGGCGGTCTCGGGCCTGCGCAGGATGCGCACCGTGACCTCGGTGATGACGGCAAGCAACCCTTCCGAGCCGGTGAGCACGCCGAGGATGTCGTAGCCGCCGGCGTCGAGGTGCTTGCCGCCGACGCGGATCACTTCGCCGCTCATCAGCACCGCCTCGACGCCGAGCACGTTGTTGGTGGTCATGCCGTACTTCAGGCAGTGCACGCCGCCGGCGTTCTCGGCGACGTTGCCGCCGATGCTGCACACGACCTGGCTGGAGGGATCCGGCGCGTAGTAGAAGCCGCGCGCCTCGACCGCCCGCGTAATGGCGAGGTTGGCGACGCCCGGCTGCGCGACCACGGAGCGGTTGTCGTAGTCCACCTCGAGGATGCGGTTGAACTTGGCCATGCCGAGCAGCACGCCGTCGCCGAGCGGCAGCGCGCCGCCGGACAGCGACGTGCCGGCGCCGCGCGGCACCACCTTGGCGCCGAACCGGGCGCACACCTTGAGCACGGCGGCGACCTGTGCCGTCGTCTCGGGCAGCGCCACCAGAAGAGGCATCTGCCGATAGGCGGTCAGGCCGTCCGATTCGTACGGGCGGCGCTCGTCCTCGCCCGTCAGGACCGAGGCGCGCGGCAGGATGCGGCGCAACGCCTCGGCGAGCTCGTCGCGGCGGCCGATCACGGCGGCATCGGGGGCGGGCAGGAGCATGCGGGGCAGAATAGCAGGGAGCTTGCGCCGCGCCGGACGGCCGAAGGCGCGGCAAAAACGACAACGCCGCGAACCGGAGTTCGCGGCGCCTTGCTCGGCCGTCGGGTGCGGGACGCTAGCCCTGGCGCACCTTGTAGCGCGGGTTGGTCTTGTTGATGACGTAGACCCGGCCCTTGCGGCGCACGACGCGGCAATCGCGGTGGCGCGTCTTCAGGGTCTTGATCGAATTCACCACTTTCATGACGGTTTCCGGGGCCCGGGGGGCCAGATGCTGTGCGGGGCGGACATTTACCGGCCGGGGCGCCTCAAGTCAACCCGGCGCCCTCCCCGCTCCCGCGCCGCCACCGAACAACCCCCGCTCGGCCAGCAACGCTTGCGCTTCGGCCAGCGAGCGCGCCGCCAGCACCGGGAAGCGGCGGCCTGCCGCGGCCAATGCCCCTTCGCGCTGGTCGCGGCCGTGGCCCGTCTCGACGTGGACGGCGCCGGCCAG
>Ga0194131_10003722_pt1 | contig 23736 bp, 26 predicted proteins | sample TA2KigO120mmetaG_FD_148631 | JGI IMG/M metagenome (GOLD analysis project Ga0194131, IMG submission 148631) | Freshwater microbial communities from Lake Tanganyika, Tanzania - TA2015053 Kigoma Offshore 120m | ecosystem: Environmental > Aquatic > Freshwater > Lake | place: Tanzania: Lake... | reverse complement strand
TGGCGAAGCCCGCGATGATGCCGCGCGGCGTGTCGCGGCTGGGGTCGATCGACTCTTCGGCGGCGAGCGGCAGCTGCTCGATGGCGAGAAACAGCCAGACCGCGAAGGGCAGGGCGGCGCAAACACCGTGCAAGCCGAACGGAAGCAACGGCCCGCCGCCGCCGGGCAGGCCAGTCGGCGAACCGTCGGCAGCGGCGCCGATGTCGAGCGCGAAGCGGCTGAACTGGGCGACCGGCAGGGCCGAGATCCAGAACACGACGAGGCAAGCCAGCGCCGCCAGCGTGACGGCGACGGTGACGCGGAAGGACAGCTCGACGCCCAGGATGTTCAGCCCGACGAACACGACGTAGGCCGCGACCCAATAGGCCGGCAGCCAGGCGGTCGGCGTCTCGAACACGGCGGCGAGGTAAGTCGCCAGGAACGACACCACGACGGCGGGCGTCAGCACGTACTCGACGTTCTCGCACAGCCCGGTGACGAAGCCGCCCCACGGTCCCATCGAGGCGCGGGCGAACGAGTAGGCGCGGCCGGTATGGGGCAGCGCCGCGCCCATCTCGGCGATGCAGAAAACCAGGCAGAGGTACATGACGGCGACGACGACGGTCGCCAGTGCGAGGCCACCCCAGCCGCCGGACAGCAGGCCCAGGTTCCAGCCCGAGTAGTGGCCGGAGATGACGGCGCCGACTGCCAAGGCCCACAGCGATGCGACGCCGGCATAGCGGCGGAGGCCGCGTCGGGTGAAATAGTCGGGGTCAACGCGGTTGTAGGGTTGGTGATCGACGGGCATCGGACGTTGGCTCGACTATAGTGACGTTCGCGCAGAAGGCACGCAGGTGGATCGACGGGCAATGGCGGTCATCATTTCGGCGCTGGCGCTGGGGTCGATCCCGCTCAGCATCGCGGCGCGCCTTGCGTGACGATGTCGGCCACATGATCGCGGCCGTCCGGCGCGAGGACAACGCCCTGTCGGCCGATCTCTTGCGGCCGGTCACCCGGGATTGGACGGTGCTCTATCGCCTCCGCCAACTCGTGCCGTCGGCGCCGTTCATCACCGTGCTGGTGATCTGGCTCAGCTTCACCTTCGCAAGCTTCAGCATGTCGTCGAAGGCCAACCCGACGCTGGTCGTCGTCCTGCTGGCCTGCGGCGTCGCCGCGTCGACGGCGCTCTACCTCATCCTGGAACTCGGCCAGCCGTTCGATGGGTTGCTGCAGACCTCCAATGCCGGGCTGCGCCGGGCACTGCCGCCGATATGACCGTCAATCCCACGCCCCGTCGATGATGCGGCCGTCCTCCGACAGCGTCAGGGTGAGGCGGTTGGGATCGACGGCGTAGCTCGCGATGCCGTCGGTCGGCCTGATGATGCGCAGGGTGTAGGGCAGATCGGCCTCGCGCACGATCATGTCGGCCGCCACGCCGGCCGGCGGACTGGCGCCCCTGGCGACGAAGTACTTGCCCAGGCACTTGGCGCAATCTTCTTTGGGCGCCGGCACCTCGATGTAGCCGGGAATGGCCTTCAGCGAGAGCGCATTGTTGCCGCCCCGCACCCGCACGCCCTTGTAGGGATGGCCGGTCGCAATCGGGAGGATGGCCTCGATCGTCATGAACGGCCCAAGCCCGGCCGCGCCCGATGGTGCGGTCGCCTGGAACACGAGATCGAGCAGGCCGTCGCGCGGCGCTCCCTGGGTGATCGGGATCAGGTGAGGCCTGCCCCAGCTCGGCGACGTTGCAACGCCCCGCACCCGGACCACGTCCAGTCCGCCGTTGCGGTCCGAGCGCAGCACCTCGATGCTGGTCACGTACACCACCGGCCACGGCGGCCCCCCGGCGCTGGGCGGTGGGCCGACCGGTTGACCCGCGTAGGGTGCCGATGGCGTGCCGGTCGCCGGTGGTGCCGCTTGCTGGGCATGCGCTGGAACGGCGAGCAGGCCCGCGGCCGTCAGGGCGGCGAGCGCGAAGATCGTCGACTGGGTCATGGCATCCTCGATGGCTGCGCGGTGGCTTCGACCGTTGGAGGTGGGCTGGAGATGATGTCGGCCGGGGTCGCCGCCTTCGTCGGGTCGACCCAAGCCTGCTCGAGCCTCTCGTAGGCCTCGAGGATGATGTCGGCCGGCACCATCTGGGTGAGGGTGCAGAACGACGTTACGGTGCTGATGAACGAGCCGTTCTCGAACAGCTTGTTGACCGGCGAGCCGCCGCCGCACACCGAATGGTACTCGCACGACTTCTCGCACGCCTGCATTCCGGCACGGATGTCGCGATGAAGGCGCGACGCGAGGCATGCCGCGTGGATGTCCGCCAGCGAGTCCACGTTGATATTGCCCAGCAGGAAGTCGCCGTAGTCAGCGTTCTTCATGCCGAGCAGCTCGGGCGAGAAGGTCGAGACGTTGCCATGGCTGTCGACGTTCAGCATGGCCAGCGGCTCGCACTGGATGTTGCGCGCCGGCATGCCATCGGGACGGAACAGGCGCGGCACCGCTTGGTCGATCTCGCGCACGAACTTCACCCGACCGTTGGCGCGCGCATTGTGCCAGAAGCGGCGCAGGAAGGCGGTGAATCGCGCTCGCAGTTCCTCGCGCGACGAGGCGAACAGCTCGGAGATGTAGGTTCCTTCCGACTCCTCGACGTTGAAGCAGACCTTGTCGATACGTTCGCTCTCGTAGAAGGCCAACATAGCGTCGGGATCGTCCAGGCCGGCGCTACCGAGCACCGAAAGCGCGTGGAATGGCACGCCGTTGCGCTGCAGGCATCGGATGCCGGCCAGGGTCTTGTCGAAGGTGCCGCCGCCGCGTCGCGTCTTGCGGTGACGGTCGTGGATGTCGCGAGGCCCGTCGATGCTGACGCCGATACCGACGTTCCAATCGCGGAACAGCCGGCACCATTCGTCGTTGATCAGCGTGCCGTTGGTCTGGAACGAGTGCTTGACGCCGACCGATGGCGGGCGCCCTCGCTCGATGGCCGCGAACGCCTCGCGATAGAACGAGATCGGCGCAGCCGTCGGCTCGCCGGCATGCCACAGCACGATGATCTCACGCGACGCCCAGCCCGACGCGAACACCTCGTCGAAAACCCGGGCGACCGTCGATTGAGCCATGACGTGTCGGCTGTCGCGATCGGGCAGATAGCAGTAGGTGCAGTCGATGTTGCAGAACGCCGTCGGCTGCAGCACCACCATGCCGATCTCGGGTCGTGCGATCGTGGGCGGGCCCATCATGGCGCTACCAGTTGTGCCAGCCGTTGCCCCAGCCGCCGTTGTGCCAGCCATTGCCCCAGCCGCCATTGTGCCAGCCGTTGCCCCAGCCGCCATTGTGCCAGCCGCCGTTGTGCCAGCCGCCGTTGTGCCAGCCCCAGCCGCCGTTGTGCCAACCGTTGCCCCACCAGGCGAGCTGCTTGTCGGGATCGACCGCGACGAAGGGCTCACCGTCCTTGGCATACTGCTGCAGCGCTTCGGAGACCGACAGCCGCAACGATTGCAGGCGGTCGGCGATCTCGCCTGGCTCCCTGGACGACGCGGCGGCATCGGGCGAGGCGGTTGCAGCCGCATCGGCTGCTGCCAGGCCAACCGAAAGCCCGAACGCTCCCGAGGGCAGCAATGCGGCGAGAGCGCGGGCAGAACGACGATGCTGGGCCATGTGGTCTCCCCCTTGCTTGTCGCGACGCTATCACGAGGCTCGCGCAGCTCGCAAATCAAATCACCGCCGGACCGCCGCCGTCGTTCGGAGCGGCACTTACCGCAGTGCGCGGCGGGCGAGAGAGCGGGCCGATGCCCGATATCCAGGTCTTCCGCTTCCGAGACGACGGCGAAACGTCCAACAACCCACGGCTTCCGCTCGTGATCTATCGCGCGGCCGTTGCCTTGGCCGGCGAGCAGCGATCTGCTGGCGGTCGGTGCCTATCCGCGGAACGGCACGCTCGATCACGTGTCCCTTGTGGCCGATCACGGTATCGACCTGCCTCCGGCGACGGTCGAGCGGTTGCGCCTGATGGACGATCCGGGCGGCGTCGGCTTGCTGCTCGATCTCAGCCGGCGCGCGGCCGATCGGGCGCGTCAGCACGATGATCCGGGCGTCATCGCCGACGCTCTGCGCGATGCACACCCGGTCGTTGACGATGCGGAACAGACGGGCCGTCGCGGCGAAGGACTGCGCGAGGTCGTTGAACGCGAGGAAGGCCTGATAGGCCTGCAGGCTGCGCATGACGAGCGCCTGTTTGGTAACGCGCGGGAGGCCCGCTCTGGCATGCTGCTCGTCGATCTACGCCAGTGCCGTCTTGGTGTTGCGCTGCAGGGGCGTGCCGGCCGCGGCAACGCCATCGAGCATCCAGGCCGTGCGCAATGCGCGCCTGATCCAGTCGATGTTCGAGGCCGGGACCGGATGGGAGTGATCGGCGACGCATACCGGATCGCCGGACATCGCCCAGGCGAACTTGACGTGCGCTCCCTCGGCGAGTGCGCGCAGATCGACATGCAGGAGTTGCGACTGACGATAGCTCGCGGTTCCCCAGGTGACGGCGCCGCGCGCCCGCGCCGCACTCATCTCGCTGATACAGAAAACCAGGCAGAGGCACATGACGGCGCCGACAGCCGGCGCCCACAGCGATGGCACGCCGGCATAGCGGCGGAGGCATCGGATGAACTTCACGATCAACGTCGAATTTGCCAAGGGCGACGACACCAGCGGGCGCTACGTGCGCGGCTGGGCCTCGGTCGTTTCGGTCGATGGCGTGCCGGTCGAAGATCATCAGGGTGATATCATTCCGATTGACGAACTCCGGAAGGCGGCGCATCAATTTGTCTGTGACGCACGACTCGCTCGCCATGCCCTCGACTGTGCTCTATGCGGCAGGCGGCTTCAGCCAGCTCAACGTGCGCTCGATGGCGAGCGCTACCCTGGCCGGCGCCGCCGCTTTTACCCAGCGCGACACGACGTTCAACGGCTTCACCGTCGGGCCAGGCATCGAGACCGTCGTGACCGGCGGCTGGACGACGCGGCTGGAGTATCGCTTCAGCCAGTTCGAGCAAAAGGACGTGCTGGCGGGCGTCAGCCTACAGCCCTCGAACCACACCATCCGCGCCGGCTTGTCCTACAAGTTCGGCATGGGATCGACCACCAGCACGGCGCGCGCCGAGGAGTGACCGACATGGCGATCGACAAGCTCATCCTGGCACTTGCCTGCGCGGTGTCCCTGGCGGCGGCGGCGCAAGCGCAACAAGGCAACACCATCACCGTCGCGGTGAGCGGCCTGCGCAACAACACCGGCGACGTGCGCTGCGGGCTGTTCAACTCGGCCGCGACCTTCCCCAAGGGCGGCCAGGAATTCAAAGGCGTGCAGGCACCGATCGCCAACCAGCAGGCGACCTGCACCTTCACCGACGTGCCGCCGGGCACCTACGCAGTGGCGCTGTTCCATGCCGAGCAAGGCCAGACCAAGATGCGCACCAGCCTGTTCGGCATGCCGGAGGATGGTTACGGCTTCTCGCGCAACGCCAAGATCGGCATGGGCCCGCCGCCGTTCAACGACGCCGCCCATAGCTACGCCGGCGGCGCCACGACCTGGCCGGTGGCGATCACCTATCCGTAGAACATCTTTCCTCCGCAAGCGTGGCTTGGGGAGGAGGTGTCGGCGTCCTCGACGACGGAGCGATCATTCGTGCGCGTTGGGCGGGTTGCCCCGGAGACGATAGACGACGCCGGTCTTGGTGGCGCCGAGCTGAATCCAGTCGCGCGCCTCGCTCTGCAAGGCGAGGAAGAAGGCCTCGGCGCGGCCCAGTGCGTCGTCGGTCAGGTCCTCGCGGCGGCGGAACTTCAGTTGGAAGGCGAACTCGCCGATCAGCGGCGAATGATCGCCGCGCGTGCGCCACAGCGCGACGTTGCACATCGCCGACATGCGGTTGCCGAAATCGAGCTCGCCCACGTCCTGCAACACCTCCTCTACGATGGTGCCGCCGACCAGCTCGACGCGCGTGTCCTTCTCCCAGTGGATGGTCTTCAGCGCCGGCAGCGCCTCGACGATGCGGTCCATCGACATGCGATCGCTCATGATGGCGCTGTCGAGATGGAACTCGACATTGTGCGAGTAGAGCATGCGCATGTCGCCCAGCCCGTCCTTCAGGGGCAGGGCCTCGGCCTTGAACTTGATGCGATAGTCGGTGTTGATGCGCGGCCGCACGTCGAGCTCGGCCGCCTTCTGCGCGTCGGGGTGGCGATACTTGAAGACGATCTCCGGTGCGCCGATCGGGAAGCCGTCCTCGTAAGGGATGCGGCGGCGCAGGATGAAGGCGTTGTTGTAGAGCTTGAAGTCGTGCGTGTCGACGAACAGCACCTCGCGGATGGCGAGCGGCCGCTCCTGCCAGGTTACCGGATCGAAATAGACGCCGGTCTCCTTGGCTGGCCGGCGCAGCACCTTGGCGAAGTCGAACAGGCTCTGCCGCGACATGAAATGGTTGGGTTTCAGGATCAGCTTGCACTCGAGATAGCGGATTTCGTCGTACGGCAGGCCATCGGCGTACTTGCCGGGTTTGATCGTCGGCAGATGGCGGACACGGATCGACGGCTTGGCTGCCGCCTTGGGTTTCTGGCTCATGGTACCTCCCTCGCCGACCGACTATAGGCGAGGTCGATGTTCAAGGCTCGCTTTTTGGCAGCACTGCGCCCGGGCAGTCGATGTCGGCGGTCGTTCTCACGATGAAGCCGGCAAGCTCATAGCCTTCCGGCCGAGGCGAAGCCGGTGTCTGTCCGACCGCCAGCAGCACGACCAGGACCTGGCCACAGGCCGGGCAAGCGTAGCTTGTCTCGCGACCGGCGAGAAATCGGCAACGCGACAAGGGTTGTCGGGTCCGGCAGGCCGGACAAGTGACCGTCAGATCGGCGTCGCCTATCCGCGCGTCGGCCAAGACCGTGCTGAGCAGATTGCCGAAGGTGATGAGGCTCGACTTGACGGGCGCGGGCCCGCGCGTGAGCACCGTGTCGAGCAGACGCAACATGGTGCGCCGCGTGCGCTCGCTTTGTTCGAGGGAAGCTCGGCCGCGTGCGCGCTCGATCGCGGACAGCACGCCGGTCAGCACGCCGTCGCGGCGAGTCGCGGCATCGACCTCGATTGGCGCGAAAGCGGGCTGGTCGATCGAGAGCGCGTCATAGGCCTCGGCCAAGGTGCGCACCAGCAACGGCTCGATGCCCCGTCGATAGCGCTGATGGGCGGCGATGATGCGATTGAGGCCATAGGCCGGATCGTACGGCGCCACGATCACGCGCATCTGGCCCGGCAGTATCGGTGGTTCCTCACAGCGCCGTACGATCAATTCCATCGACACGTCGACACGTTCCACGTCGGTGAAGTCCATGATGCCGCGCGTCAGCCCGTGGCGCGCGACGAAGCGCGCCACCGCCTTGTCGCGCAGCACGATGTCGGCTTCGACGTACGCGCCGTGCAGACGCGTCATCAGGACGTTGCTGGAGGTGTCGTGGAGAAGTTGGAACAAGCTTTCCCCGCTGGGCGAGCTTGCCTCGCCGCTCGGAGATGGTCCATGCGGAAGCATCTTCGTTCCGGCTGAAACAATCGGCCAGCAGGTTGCTCTACCGGCCGAGCACGAAGGGCAGTCCAAACCGTCGGCGCGGGGCGTCGCTGAACACCACCAGGAAGAGCTGGGCGAACAGCGCTCCGGTGCGCGGGTCGTCGGGGCTGGTCGCGTCGGTCCAGGCAGTGGTGAACGACAGGGCGAGGTCGTTGCGACAATAGACGGCGAAGACATCGAAGGGCCGCCCGGCAACCGGCGGCTTGTGGCGGATCTCGCCGGCGCAGACGCGGGCCGCCGTCAGGTCGTTCGCCGCGTCGAACACCAGCACCAAACGGTAGTAGGGACGGGGCGGTTCGGGCGGATCGGCGTAGGTGAAGGTGAGATCGGGCCGCGGCTTGGCCATCTGCATCACCGGCAGCAGCGCGCGCCGCACCTCGGCTGCCGGCTAGTCGGGGAACGGCGTGCCCGCCATGACGACCTGGAAGTTGCGGCCGTCGGTCACGGCGAAAAACTCGGCACAGCTGTAGGCCGGGTCGTAGTAGGCGCCGCCGATCGTGCCGCTCGCCGCACAACCGGCCAGCGTCAGCGACAGCAGCGAGGCGAAGAAACGTGCGAGCGGCAGCGGCGTCACCCCGGGTCGGCGGCGATCAGCTTACCATGGCATGACGGTTGCCACGAAGGGCCGGCGACTCGGCGGCAGGGTCGTAGCGACTATGCCGCTCGCCGCTGCCGGTTCGCTTCAACCACCGCCCACAAGCTCGCCGCCGTCACCGGCATGTCGACATGCTTGACGCCGGTGTGCGGGAAGATCGCATCGACGATGGCATTGACCACGGCGGGGGGGGCGCCGATCGCACCCGCTTCGCCGGCACCCTTGGCGCCCAGCGGATTGGTCGTGCACGGGCTGTTGTGCAGGTCGAAGTGCACGTGCGGCACGATGTCGGCGCGCGGCAGTGCATAGTCCATGAAGCTGCCGCTCAAGAGCTGGCCGGAGTCCTTGTCGTAGACCGTGCGCTCGGTCAGCGCCTGGCCGACGCCCTGGCCGACGCCGCCATGGACCTGGCCCTGCAGCAGGAGCGGGTTCAGCGCCATGCCGAAATCGTCGACCACGCTGTAGTTCAGGATCGCGAGCGTGCCGGTGTCGGGATCGATCTCGAGCTCGCAGATGTGGCAGCCGTTGGGGAAGGTGTCGGCCGCGGGCATGCGCGTGTACTCGTCGTCCAGCCCGGGCTTCTCGCCGGCCGGCACGTGCTTGGCATCCTTCGCCGCCTTGGCCACCTGGAACAGGCTCATGCTGCGGTCGGTGCCGACGATCTTGAAGCTGCCGTCGGCATAGTCGATGTCGGCCGCACTCGCCTCCATGGCGCTTGCCGCCACCAGCTTGCCCTTGGCGATGATCTTGTCGGCGACGCCCAGCGTGGCGGTACCCGCCACCGAGACCATGCGGCTGCCGCCGGTCATGCCTTCGGGCACCACGTCCGAATCGCCCTGCACGAAGCGGATGCGATCGGCGTCGATGCCGAGCCGCGCCGAGGCGATCTGGCGGATCGCTGTCTCCTGGCCCTGGCCGTTGGTCTGGTTGCCGAGATAGATCGTCATCGTGTCGTCGTCGTTGAACTTGGCGACCGCGGTTTCGGGCATGCCGCCGCCGCCGCATTTCTCGACGTAGGTCGCCAGACCGATGCCGCGCCACTTGCCCTTGGCGAGCGAGGCGGCGCGACGGACGGCGAAGCCCTGCCAGTCGGCGCGCGCCATGCCCTTGCGCATCACGCCTTCGAAGTCGCCCGAGTCGTAGGTGTCGCCCAGCGCCGTCTTGAACGGGATCTGCGCCGGCTTGATGAAGTTGCGTGCGCGGATCTCGTCCGGCGACAGCCCGGTCTCGCGGGCGACGTGGTCGACGAAGCGCTCCAGCAGATAGGCCGCCTCGGGTCGTCCGGCGCCGCGATAGGCGTCGGTCGGCACGGTGTTGGTGAGCACGCCCTTGACGTTCACGTAGGCCGCCGGCGTCTGGTACAGCCCGACCAGCATCGAGGAGCCGGCGAGCGTCGGGATGAACACGCTGAAATGGTTGAGATAGGCGCCCAACGCGGCATAGGTCGTGATGCGGCAGCCGATGAAGCGGCAGTCCTTGTCGAGCGCCATCTCGGCGATCGAGACATGGTCGCGGCCCTGGACGTCGGACTGGAACGCCTCCTGGCGGTCGGGGATCCACTTCACGGTGCGCTCGAGCGTGCGCGAGGCCCAAACGACCATCGGGTATTCGGGATGCACGAAGATCTTCATGCCGAAGCCGCCGCCCACGTCGCCGGTGCGGACGCGCAGCTTGGGCGAGCCGATCTTCAGGATCAGATCGGCTACCACCGGCCGGATCATGTGCACGCCCTGCGAGGACAGCCATAGGGTCGAGCGGTCGTCCTTGGCGTCGTACTCGCAGATCGCGCCGCGCGGCTCCATCGAGTTCACGACCAGCCGCTGGTTGACCAGCTGTAGCTTGACCACGCGATGAGCCTTGGCGAAGGCGGCGTCGGTCGCGGCCTGGTCGCCCATCGCCCAGTCGAACACGATGTTGCTCTTGATATGGTCGTGCACCAGCGGCGCGCCGGGCTGGGCCGCCTCGTAGGTGCCGACGACGTGCGCGCGGGCGTCGTAGTCGATCTCGATCAGCTCGGACGCGTCCTTGGCCTGGTCGAGCGTCTCGGCCACCACCAGCGCCACCGCATCGCCGACATGGCGCACGCGGCCCTGCGCCAGCATCGGCCGCGGCGTGTCGGCGCGTTGGCTGCCGTCCTTGTTCTCCAGCGGCACCAGGCAGGGCACGTCGCCGAAGCCCGCTTTCCTGACATCCTCGCCGGTCAGCACCAGCAGCACGCCCGGCGCCTTCTTGGCGGCCGAGACGTCGACCTTGCGGATGTCGGCATGGGCGTGCGGCGAGCGCAGCACATACATCCGCGCCGCCGGCGCACCGAGCTTGGTGTCGTCGGTGTAGCGCCCACCGCCGGTCAACAGCCGCGGATCCTCGAGCCTGCGCACCGAATCGCCGATACCGAACTTCGCCATGAATTCCTCCGTTATCTGTGAGGTTAACGCATGGCGCGCCCGAAAACAGAGGTAAAATCTCCCTGTCGATCAGGGGGCCAAGATGTCGATTGTGAACCGCCGCGCCGTGCGATAGCGAAGGCCATGGCCGACCTCGCCGCTTTCATCCAGGGCATGCCCAAGGCCGAGCTGCATATCCACATCGAAGGCAGCCTGGAGCCCGAGATGATGCTGGCGCTCGCGCGGCGCAACGGCGTCACCCTGCGCTACGCCAGCGAGGCGGCGCTGCGGGCGGCGTACCGCTTCGGCAATCTCCAGGACTTTCTCGATCTCTACTACGAAGGCATGAGCGTGCTCCGCCAGGAGCAGGATTTCTACGACCTCGCCATGGCCTATCTGCGACGCGCCGCCGGCCAGAACGTGCGGCACGCCGAGATCTTCTTCGACCCGCAGGGCCATACCAGCCGCGGCGTGGCGTTCAAGATCGTGATCGACGGCCTGTGGCGGGCACTCGAGGACGCCGAGCGGCAGCTCGGCATGACGACGGGCCTGATCCTCTGCTTCCTGCGTCATCTTGACGAGGCCGATGCCGACAAGACGCTCGACCACGCGCTGCCCTGGCGCGACCGGCTGATCGGCGTGGGGCTCGATTCGTCGGAAAAGGGCAACCCGCCGTCGCGGTTCCAGCGGGTGTTTGCGCGCGCCCGCGAGCTCGGCCTCAAGGCGGTGGCGCATGCCGGCGAGGAGGGACCGCCGCAATATGTGCGCGAGGCCCTCGATCTCCTCAGGGTCGATCGCATCGACCACGGCAACCGCGCGCTCGAGGACGACGAGCTGACGCGGCGCCTCGTGCGCGAACGCATGCCGCTCACGGTCTGCCCGCTGTCGAACCTGCGGCTGTGCGGCGTGCCGTCGCTCGACGTCCATCCGCTCGAGCGCATGCTGCAGCTCGGGCTCAGGGCGACCGTGAATTCCGACGACCCGGCCTATTTCGGCGGCTACGTCGGCGAGAACTATCTCGCCGTGCAGCAGGCCCTCGGACTCGACCGCGCCGAGATCGTCACCCTCGCACGCAACGGCTTCGAGGCGTCTTTCATCGACGACGCCCTGAAGCGCCGCTACCTCGCGGCGCTCGACGATTATGGCCGGACGGCCGGCTGAGACCCTATCTGGGCTCGATCATTTGGGTCCGATCGCGACCACGGCGACCTGGCTGTCGATCACCGTGAGATAGTCGCCGGGCTTGACGCGCGGCAGCTGGGCGCGGCCCTCGGCCGTGGCGACGTTGAAGGTGCGGACCTCGCCGCCGCGCGGATTGACCAGCGAGATCGTGCCGGCCGTGGCGTTGACGGCGGTCACCCACCAGTTGGCGACGGCCTGGTCGGCCGAGACGCCACCCGCGCTGCCGCCCATGGCGGCGGCGGCGGTGACGTTGACGTCGCGATCGCGCGGCGGCCGTGCATTGGGGCCCGACAGCACGAAGGTGAGCTTGTCCTCGAAGGCGATCGACACGGTGTCGCCGACCTTGGCCTGGGCGAAGTTGGCGACCGACGGGCCGACCTTGCGGGTGACCGTGGCGCCGTTGCTGTAGACCAGCGTCACGGTGCGGGCCGCGGTGTCGACGGCGGTGATGCGTGCGTCGGCCGAATAGGTGGTGACCGTCGAGATGCCGACGACCGGCTGTCCCGGGCTCTGCGCCAGCGCCGGGCCGGTGGCTACAATGGAGCCGGCCAGCACCGCGCCGATCACGAACCTTCTGTCGAACATGCTCTGTCTCCTTCCTTTGTTGAGAAAACGCTAGCACAGGCTGTGCCCGCCGAGCTATGGCCGCGACGTTACGGGCAGATTGAAAACAATCGAGGAGGGCGAGTGACGAGTGTTCGGGTGTCGACCCTCTATTTCGTTTCCTCCCGGCGCGCAGTGCTGGGGAGAGGTGACACGGATGTCGCCTGACGCATGATCACCGCCTATCTCGCGGCCGAGGGCTTCGCCGATCAATTGCGGGAGGAGCTGCGTCGCGGCGGCGTGTCCTTGGTGCTGCGTCACGAGCGGCTGTTCGTTTGTGATGGGCCGGCGGTCACCGCTGCTTGGGCGGCCAACGTCTGGTACGACTGCCAAGAGCTGCCGGTGGAGTCGATCGGCAGCGCGGCCAAGGCGTTGCGCGGACTACAGCGCAATTGGGCGATGTACGCGCCGCGCCACCATCGCCGCGCCGCCTTGATCCAGGAGCGCCTGCCGCATGTCTCGGCCAAACCCATTGTCTTTCCCGCGCCGGCACCCGCGGCGCCACTCGGCTCGTGGGCCTTGCTCGCGCCCGATCGGCTGCTCGCCGCGGCGCGTTGCAGGTCACCCTTCGCCAACGGCGCGGTCGCCTTCGTCGAGGATAAGACGGGCCCGCCCAACCGCGCCTATCTGAAATTGTGGGAGGCACTGCTGCGGCTCGGCCGCTGGCCCGGGCCGGGCGAGCGCTGCCTCGACCTCGGCGCCTCGCCCGGCGGCTGGACCTGGGTGTTGGCCAAGCTCGGCGCCGAGGTGATCGCCGTCGACAAGGCGCCGCTCGATCCCAAGGTGGCGGTCATGCCGGGCGTGAGCTGGCGCGGCGACAGCGCCTTTGCGCTCGAACCGGGCAGCGTCGGGCCGGTCGACTGGCTGTTCTCCGACATCGTCTGCTATCCGGAGCGACTGCTGCGCCTGGTCGAGAAATGGCGGGCAGCCGGCACGGTGCGGAACTTCGTCTGCACGCTGAAATTCCAGGGTGCCACCGATCACGAGTCGGCGGCGGCGTTCGCGGCAATTTGCGGCGGCCAGGTGCTGCATCTGCACCACAACAAGCACGAGCTCACGTTCATGCTGGCGCAGGAGGCTCACGCACCCGGAGATCGCGCACGATGTGGTCGATGAACAGGCGTGCGAACGGCTCCAGCGTGCGGCTGGCTGGGCGCGCGGCGGGGCGCCGCCCATAGGGGCCACATCGTCGGCGTCGGCTGCCGCATGCGGGACGTCGCTGTCGCCGGCGAGCGGACGAGGGGTGGCTGTCAGCGCCACGGTCGCCGTTTCAGGAAGCTCGCGACATGTGCACGGAAGCCGTCGATGAACTCGCGGGCTACCGGCGACGGGCTGCGATGCGCAGCATGTAGCGCAGAGAACTCGAAATCGATGCGCGGTTCGAACGGTCGTGCGACGATGCCGCGCGTGGCATACTCGGTCGCCGTGAACGGCTCGCAGAGCGCGACACCCGCGCCGGCTCCGGCCAGCGAGCAAGCGATCTCCGACAGCGGCGTCTCGATACGCATGACGCGCGTCACGCCATAGTCGGCGAAGACGCGGTCGATGCGGAAGCGCGACAGCGTCGAATGACCGAGCGAGATGAAGTTTTCGCCCTCTATGTCGCGCGGCACGATCCGTCGCTTGCGCACAAGGCGATGGTCTTGCGGCAGCACCGCGACGTACGGCGCGCTCGGCATGCGCTCGTGCAGCACACCTGCGTGCTCGATCGAGGCTTCGGCGAAGCCGAGATCGCATTGGCCCTGGGCGACGGCGGTCACGACGGCATGCGACACCAATCCGGACAGCACGATGTCGAGCTTCGGCCGCTCTGCGAGGAATTGGCCGACGAAGCGCGGCAGGAAGCCATTGGCCAGAGCCGGCAGAGCCGCGATGCGCAGGAAGCCGGCTCGGCGTGTTCGCAGCTCGGTCGCCGTTTCGGCGATCCGTTCCAGTCCGACGAAGGCGCGTTCGACCTCGGCGTAGAGCGACAACGCCTCTCCGGTCGGGACCAAGCCGGTGCTCCGTCGCTCGAACAGAACCAAGCCGAGCGTCTGCTGCAGATCGCGGATCAGCCGGCTTACAGCCGGCTGGGTGACATTGAGCAACGATGCAGCCGCGCCGACGCCGCCGGTCAGCACGACGGCCCGGAACGCCTCGATCTGTCGGGGGTTGGGACCGCGCATGAGCCATTATAACATCTTGTTATGAATAGGCAGGAAAATTCGAATTTGACGCATCGGCGATGGCTCGAAACTATGGTGGCCACGGCCCAGGGAGCCGTGGAATGGAGGGGACAATGACGCGTTCGATGGGCTCGATCGCGATCGTCGGCATGGCCGTCGTGCTGGGAGCGGTCTCGGCAAGCGCACAGACCAAGACGCTGACCGTCGCTGCCTATGGCGGCTCGTGGGAGCAGCAGATGCGCAAGGACGTGATCCCGGCGTTCGAGCAGAAGCACGGCGTGAAGGTCGAGTACGTCGCGGGCAACTCGACCGACACCTTGGCCAAGCTGCAGGCGCAGAAGGGCAACCAGGTGATCGACGTGGCGATCGTCGACGATGGGCCGATGTACCAGGCAATTCAACTCGGCTTCTGCGGCAAGATCGAGGGCCTCGACAAGAGCGATCTCTATCCCGCGGCTTTGTTCAAGGACGACAAGGCCGTCGCGGTCGGCCAGACCGGCACCGGCTTCATGATCAACACCAAGACCTTCAAGGACAAAGGCTGGGCGACGCCGACCTCTTGGAACGACCTGAAGGATGCCAAGTTCAAGAAGCTCCTGGTGATCCCGCCGATCAACAACACCTACGGCCTCTATACGCTGATGATGTTCGCGCGCATGAACGGCGGCAGCGAGAAGAACATCGAGCCGGGCTTCAAGGCGATGAAGGCCGAAATCAATCCCAACGTGCTGGTCTACGAGCCTTCGCCGGGCAAGATGACCGAACTGTTCCAGTCCAATCAGGCGCAGATCGCAGTGTGGGGTACCGGCCGCGTGCAGGCCTTCGCCAACACGGGATTCCCGGTCGACTTCATCTATCCCAAGGAGGGTGCGCCGATCCTGCTCGCTTCGGCTTGCCCGGTCGCCAAGGCCAACGCCAGCCCGCTGGCGCACGAATTCATCAAGCTCCTGATCTCGGCGCCGATCCAGACTGTGCTCGCCAAGGAGATGGGCAACGGCCCGGTCAACACCAAGGTCAACGTCGATATGCCCGAGCTGCGCATGGCGCCGGTCGGGCCGCGCGCCAAGCTCGTGCTGCAGCCCGACTGGGACGCCATCAATGCCCAACGCGAGGAGTGGACCAAGCGCTGGAATCGCGAAGTTGAGAGGTGACGGCGTCTTGCCTCCCCGCCCACTGGGGAGGCGGCCGCTGGAGCACCTTCACAGGCGCGTTGACGGACGGAGGGGCCATGAGTCTCGCTGACCTTTTCGCGCCTTCCGACCTCTCCGCCGCTGCGGGGCTCCTCCCCAGCGTCGCTAGGGAGGAATGAATCGATGACCTTCCTCGCCCTCGAAGGCCTCGGCAAGCGATTCGGCTCTCATGTCGCCGTCGATGGCCTGACGCTCGGCGTCGAGAAGGGCGAGTTCGTTTCGCTGTTGGGCCCGTCGGGTTGCGGCAAGACCACGACATTGCAGATGATCGCGGGTTTCGTCGAACCCTCGGCCGGTGCGATCCGCCTCGAGGGCCGCGATCTCCTGGCGGTGAAGCCTGCCAAGCGCGGGCTCGGCATCGTGTTCCAGAGCTATGCGCTCTTTCCGCACATGACGGTGGCCGAGAACGTGGCTTTCGGGCTCGAGATGCAAGGTGTCGCCGCCGACGAGCGTCGCCGCCGCGTCGGCGAGACGCTCGAGCTGGTCGGGCTTGCGGCCTTCTCCGGCCGCTTTCCGCGCCAACTCTCGGGCGGCCAGCAGCAGCGCGTGGCCTTGGCGCGCGCCTTGGTCATTCGCCCGCGGATCCTGCTGCTCGACGAGCCGCTGAGCAACCTCGACGCCAAGCTGCGCGAAGAAATGCAGATCGAGCTGCGCCAAATCCAGCGCACGCTCGGCACCACCACCATCCTGGTGACCCACGATCAGGCCGAAGCGATGGCGTTGAGCGACCGGCTGGTGGTGATGAACCAAGGTCGTGCCGAGCAAGTCGGGCCGCCGCACGTCGTTTACGAACGGCCGGCGACACCCTTCGTCGCGAGCTTCCTCGGCCGCACCAACCTCGTGGCGGGCGAGACGGTGCGACCCGAGAAGATCGTCTTCGCGGCGACCGGTCTTGCCGGAAAGGTGCGCACGCGCATCTTCCAGGGCAACCACTGGCTCTACCAGGTCGAGACCGCGAGCGGCTTGCTGACGGTGATCCGCCAGAACAGCGGCGAGGCGATGCCGGGCGAGGGCGAGCAGGTTCACCTGGCCTGGGGGAAAGCGTGACCGCCTCCGGTCGTCCTGAACGGAGCGACGGACCGCATGGCGTGACAGCGAGCACGTCATCGACGGCGATGAGTTCCCTCGCTTCGCTCAGGGTGGCGAAGGCGCCTTATCTCCTCACCTTGCCGGCGCTGTTGCTGTTCGCCGGTGTCGTGATCGCGCCGCTGGTCATGACGGTGTTGCTGTCGTTCCACGACTGGGGTCAGTACAAGGGCATCGAGCCAGTGTTCGTCCTGAAGAACTGGCATGAGGTCTTCACCGACTCCTACTTTCTGGAGATGTTCTGGCGGACTTTTCGCGTCGCCTTCTTCGTCACGCTGTTGACCGCGCTGTTCGGCGCGCCCGAGGCCTACATCCTCAATCGTATGAAGAGTCCATGGCGAGGGCTCTTCCTGTTGGTCGTGCTGGGGCCGCTGCTGCTTTCGGTGGTGGCGCGCACGCTGGGTTGGGCGCTGTTGTTCGGCGGCAATTCGGGACTGGTCAACAAGGCGTTGATGTCGATGGGGCTCGCGTCCGCGCCGGTACCCTTCATGTTCACCGAGACCGGCGTGATCGTGGCCCTGGCCCATGTCTTGATGCCCTACATGGTGCTGGCGGTGTGGGCGGCGCTGCAGCGGCTCGATCCGCAGGTCGAGAACGCCGCCGTCGCGTTGGGGGCGGGGCCGTTCACCGTGCTGCGCCGCATCGTGCTGCCGCAGGTCATGCCTGGCATCCTGTCGGGCGCCATCATCGTCTTTGCGCTGGCAGCCAGCGCCTTTGCGACGCCCGCCATCATCGGCGGCCGGCGGTTGAAAGTCGCCTCGACCTTGGCCTACGACGAGTTTCTCAACACGTTGAATTGGCCGTTGGGCGCCGCCGTCGCGGTGCTGCTGCTGGTCGCGCTGGTCGCCATCGTGGTCGGATCGAGCCGCCTCGTCGAACGCCGCTACGCTCAGGTGTTCGGATGAGTCGCAACGGGCCCTTGGCGCTCGCCTACCACGCGCTGTTCGTCACATTCATGCTGGCGCCGATCCTGGTCGTCTGCTTCGTCGCTTTCACGCCCGAAGGCTATCTGTCCTTTCCGACCGACCGCTGGTCGCTGCGCTGGTTCTACGCCATCGGCCGCTATCCCGAGTTCATCGCCGCCTTTTGGCGCAGTCTGTGGTTGGGCGCGCTGTCCTCGGCCATCGCCGTGGCCTTGTCGGTGCCGGCGGCGCTCGCCATCGCGCGCTATCGCTTCCGCGGCCGCGAGGCCATGACCGCGCTCTTCATGTCGCCGCTCATGATTCCGCATGTCGTGCTGGGCGTGGCCTTCCTGCGTTTCTTCACGCAGATCGGGCTCGGCGGCACCTTCACCGGCCTCGTGCTGTCGCACATCGTGATCGTGCTGCCCTTTGCGCTTCGCCTGACGCTCGCTTCGGCAGTCGGCATGGATCGCGCGATCGAGCATGCCGCGATCTCGCTCGGCGCGTCTGACGCCACCGTGCTGCGGCGCATCACCTTGCCGCTGGTGCTGCCCGGCCTGGTGAGCGGCTGGGCGCTGGCGTTCATCAATTCGTTTGACGAGGTGACGATGACGGTGTTCATCGCTGCACCGGGGACGGAGACTTTGCCGGTGCGGATGTTCCTCTACATCCAGGACAATATCGATCCGCTGGTCACCTCGGTGTCGGCTTGCGTGATCGCCATCACCGTGCTGGCGCTGGTCGCACTCGATCGCGCCTATGGCCTGGAGCGCCTGCTGGTGGGAAGGAGCGGCGATGGCCGCTGACGCGTTCGACGTCGCCGTGGTGGGCGGCGGCCTGGTCGGCGTCGCCACCGCCTGGGGCCTGGCTCGTGAAGGCTGCCGGGTCGTCGTGCTCGACGAGGGCGATCGCGCAGTGCGCGCCAGCCGCGGCAACTTTGCGCTGGTCTGGGTGCAGAGCAAGGGTTTGGGACTTCCAGCCTACACGTCGTGGACGCTGCGTTCGTCCAATGCGTGGGCAGGCTTTGCCCAGACCTTGAAGGAGGAGACCGGGCTCGATGTCTGCTTCCAGCGGCCGGGCGGCCTGCATCTGGCACTGTCGGATCACGAGCTTGAGGCGCGCGCCACGACGCTGAAGCGCCTGCACAACCAGGCCGGCGCCGCCGACTACAAAGCCGAGATGCTGGATCGCGCCCAAGTCGCCAAGATGGTGCCCGCCATCGGGCCTGACGTGGTGGGCGGCAGCTACTGTCCGTTCGACGGCCATGTGAACTCGCTGCGCCTGTTCCGCACCCTGCACACGGCGATCCATGCCCGCGACGTCACCTACCTGCCGAGCCATCGCGTCGAGTCGATCTTCAAGGAGGGCGGTGAATTCCGCTTGCGCACGGCGGTCCGTGAGATCCGCGCCGCCAAGGTGGCCTTGGCTGCCAGCAACGCCAACATGCGATTGGCGCCGATGGTCGGGCTGGAGGCGCCGATGCGGCCCGAGCGCGGCCAGATCGTCGTCACCGAACGGTTGCGGCCGTTCCTCCATCATCCCGTCACCACGATCCGTCAGACCGACGAGGGCACGGTGATGATCGGCGATTCGAAGGAGGACAGCACGGACTCCAGCCGCCTCACGATCGGCGTCAGCGCCAAGGAGGCCGAGCGCGCGGTGCGCATGTTCCCGCTGCTCGCTCGCGCCAACGTCGTGCGCACCTGGAGCGCCATCCGCGTCATGACCCAGGACGGCTTTCCGATCTACGACCAGTCGGAAAGCCATCCCGGCGCCTTCACCGTCTGCTGCCATTCCGGCGTGACGCTGGCGGCCAATCATGCCCTCAGCATCGCGCCCATGATTGCCCGCGGCGCCCTCGACGGCTCGCTGGTCGCTCCCTTCAGTGCGCGGAGGTTTCATGTTCAGAAGACTGGCTGATGCAGGCACCGCCGTCGGCCTCACGGTCGACGGCCGGCCGATCGAGGCGCGCGCCGGCGACACCGTCGCCGCCGCACTGCTCGCCGCCGGCATCGGTCCCTGCCGCACCACGCCGGTCAGCGCCGCGCCGCGCGCGCCGTACTGCCTGATGGGTGTCTGCTTCGATTGCCTGGTGACGATCGACGGCGTGGGCAGCCGCCAAGCCTGCCTGGTCCCGGTGCACGAGGGCATGAAAGTGGAGACGCAGCAGGGCAAGCGGGAGGCCGGGCGATGAGTGCGGACGAAGCTTTCACTTCCTCTCCAGCGAAGCTGGGGAGGTGTCGCCGTCATACGGCGACGGAGGGGTCAAGGGGCGCTACCCTAGTCGAAACGGCCGTCCATGTCGGAGCGATGAAGGGCTTCGAAGATGGTTTCGAGGACGCTGTCCGTCTGCGTGACAACGTCGTTGTTCCAGAAGCGAAGGACATGAAAACCGCTGACTCTCAAGAGAGAATCGCGATGCGTGTCGTAGGCCGATCGCTCGACATGTTGGCTGCCGTCAAGTTCGACAATGAGACCTGCTTCAAGACAGGCAAAATCGGTGATGTAGCAGCCGATACGATGCTGCCGACGAAACTTGAATCCAGCCAACTGGCGCCCACGCAAGTGCTTCCAAAGCAGGTACTCGGCTTCGGTTGGATTGCGGCGAAGTGTTCGCACACGGTGCAACATCGGGGTACCGGAGCAAGTTTTGTGGGCGAAAGTGCGATGCTTTCACAACTCGAAAGAGCATTGCTGACTCATGACCCCTCCGGCCCGTTGGGCCACCTCCCCACTGCGTGGGGAGGAGGGGTCATCCAATGAACGCCGCCGATCTCGCGTCGTCCTACGATCTCGTCGTCATCGGCGGCGGCCCGGCCGGCCTCGCCGCGGCAGCGCTGGCGGCACGCGCTGGCGTGCAGACCGTGCTGTTCGACGAGAATCCCGGCGTCGGCGGCCAGATCTATCGGGCGATCGGAGCGTCACCCGTCAAGGATCGCGCCATCCTGGGCGAGGACTATTGGGCGGGAACAGCGCTGGCCGAGGAGGCCAGGGCGAGCGGCGCGCGGATCGTCACTGGCGCCACGGTGTGGAGCCTCGACCCCGAACGCGTCGTCGGCGTGTCGGTCGCGGGCGCTGCGCGTCTGATCGAGGCGCGGCGGGTCATCGTCGCTACTGGCGCGCAGGAGCGGCCGTTTCCGATACCCGGCTGGACCCTGCCTGGCGTCATGACGGCGGGCGCGGCGCAGACCGCCCTCAAGGCGCAGGGTCTGCTGCCGGCGGGGCGGACGGTGCTGGCCGGCACCGGACCGCTGCTCTGGCTGCTCGCCGCGCAAATCCTGCGTGGCGGTGGCGGTATCGAGGCGCTGCTCGACACCACGCCGCGCCGCAATCTTGTGCGTGCAGCGCTGCACTTGCCGGATTTCGTGTTGTCGCCGTACTTCAGCAAAGGCCTGGCGCTCCTGCGCGAGGTCAAGGCGCGGGTGCCGGTGTACCGCGTCGCGCATATCGAAGCGCTGGGCGGCGACCGGTTGCGCGAGGTTGCCTTCGACGGTGGCCGCCTGCCGTCCGACCTGTTGCTGCTGCACCAGGGCGTGGTGCCCAACGTCAACCTGGCGATGGCGGCGGGCGCCGAGCATGTCTGGAACGACCGCCAGCTCTGCTTTCAGCCGGTGCTCGACGAGAGCTTCGAAAGCTCGATACCGGGCATCGCTATTGCGGGCGACGGCGCGGGCATTGCCGGCGGCACGGCGGCGGCCGAGCGCGGGCGGCTTGCCGCCATTGCCGCGGTACGGGCACTCAGGCCGGAGGCGCGGCTGCCTGATCCGCAGGCCGTGCGCCAGCGCCTGCAGCGCGAGGAGATGGGCCGCGCCTTCCTCGACTGGTTCAACCGTCCCGCCGAGTCCTTCCGCCGGCCCGAGGGCGACACGCTGGTTTGCCGCTGCGAGGAGGTGACGGCGGCCGACGTGCGGCGCATGGCCGACATCGGCTGCGAGGGACCCAACCAGATGAAGGCCTTCCTGCGCTGTGGCATGGGGCCCTGCCAGGGACGGCTGTGCGGTCTCACCGTGACCGAGCTGATCGCCGAGCAGCGCCGGTCTACGCCGGCCGAGGTCGGCTACTACCGGCTGCGGCCGCCGGTGAAGCCCATCACACTCGCCGAGCTCGCCTCGCTGCCGATCAGCGACGCCGAGCGCAAGGCGGTGGAGCGGTAGGATGTCTTCTGTGGACCGCGGGCCTCCAGGCCCGCCTCACGATCATGAGCGGGCCTGGAGGCCCGCGGTCCGATGAAAGTGAAGACCGCCGATGTCGTCGTGATCGGCGGCGGCCTGCATGGCTGCTCGACGGCGCTGCATCTGGCGTTGCGCGGCTTGAAGCCGATCCTGGTCGAAAAGGACTATGCCGGCCGCCACGCCTCCGGCGTCAATGCCGGCGGCGTGCGCCAGCTCGCACGGCACATCGCCGAGATCCCGCTGTCGATCGCCTCGATGGCGTTATGGGAGCAGGTCGAGGAGCTGGTCGGTGACGATTGCGGCTTCTCGAGTCATGGCACGGTGCTGGTCGCCGAGAGCGAGACCGAGCTGGCCGGCTTCCGCACCCGCGTCGACGACCTTCGGCTGAAGGGCTTTACTCATGAAGAGCTGATCGATCGCGCCGAGCTGAAGCGCCTGGTGCCGGCGGTGTCCGATCACTGCCCGGGCGGCGTGGTGTCCCGTCGCGACGGTGCGGCCGATCCCTTTCGCACCACCCAGGCGTTCCGCCGCCGCGCCGTCGAGAAGGGCGCGGTGGTGATCGAGGGCGTGACGGTGACCGACGTCAGGCGCGATGGCACGGTCTGGCGGGTCGAGACCACCGACGGGCCGATCGAAGCGCCCAAGGTGGTGAATGCTGCCGGCGCCTGGGCCGATCGGATCGCCGCCAAGCTCGGCGAGCCGGTGCCGCTGGAAGTGATCGCGCCGATGCTGATGGTGACCAGCCGCGTGCCGGCTTTCATCGATCCGGTGGTGATCCTGCGCGGCCGCAAGCTCTCCTTCAAGCAGCTCGCCAACGGCACGGTGGTGATCGGCGGCGGCCATCTCGCCCAGCCTCATCGCGACCAGAACCGCACGGTGCTCGACTGGGCCAAGCTCGCCGCCAGCGCGCGCACGGTGTGGGAACTCTTCCCGGTGATGCGTGCCACCACCATCGTGCGCGGCTGGGCCGGCATCGAGGCGCGCATGCCCGACGACATCCCCGTCGTTGGCCCAAGCTCGACCTCGGAGGGCATCTTCCACCAGTTCGGCTTCTCTGCTCACGGTTTCCAGCTCGGGCCGGCGACCGGCGCTGTGATCGCCGAGCTGGTCGCGACCGGTCGGACCAATACGCCGATCGACGGGCTAGGCATCGAGCGATTCCAGCGTCAAGCCGAGCGCCAGTCGTAACCCAACCTTGGAAAATGCACGGCGACCCGGCCAACGTCGGGATCCTCGCGGACGAGCGCGATCTCGTGGGCGTCGATGAAATTGACCTCGCCCTCGACCCAGTCCTTGGCATTGTCCGCAGGTCGCACGCGCGCCCGCTCGCCTGGCCTGGGATCGCCGTCCTGCGGTTGTGAAGGTCGTGGCGCTGCGGATTCGCCAGCGCGCGCTTCGGCCAACGCCTCGGCCGGCGCGATGTCGCGGCGCGTACCATGGCCGATCGCAGCCATCCGATCGCGCCAGGCAAGCAGGTGTGGGTAGGGGGTTAGCTCGTGGCGGCCGTCGATGTGGCGACCCCGGAAAAACCACACGACATGATAGGCCGCGAAGTCGGCGATGCAGGGTGTACCGCCCAGGAGAAAAGGCCGACCGTCGGCGATCATGTCCGCAAGCCAGGCGATCTGCGGCCGCACGAGATGGAGGTTGCGGATCGCGGCTTTGCGCACCGCCTCGATCGAGGGCGGCGGCAGGCCGTGCAGGCGGGCGCGGTCCTCGTGCAAGCCGGCCGGCATATGATCGGCGTTGATGCCCGAGACGTAGAGCGCCACTGGCCGCATGAATTGGTGCTCGGCCCACCAGGCGATGGTCTCGGCAAAGCCGCGGGTGCGCTCGGGAAACAGGGTGGGCTGGGGATGCCGCCGCTCGAGCTCACGGGCGATCAGCCG
>Ga0194131_10003713_pt1 | contig 23756 bp, 24 predicted proteins | sample TA2KigO120mmetaG_FD_148631 | JGI IMG/M metagenome (GOLD analysis project Ga0194131, IMG submission 148631) | Freshwater microbial communities from Lake Tanganyika, Tanzania - TA2015053 Kigoma Offshore 120m | ecosystem: Environmental > Aquatic > Freshwater > Lake | place: Tanzania: Lake... | reverse complement strand
GCCTCAGCGCCTCGCCATGCCGGCCCTGACGGTTTGCCAGCACGGCCTCGCACAGGGGCAGGGCGACCTTTCCGACCAGCCGTTCGACCGGGCCGTTGCCGCGGGAGAAGGTGCGCATGCCGTCGACCATGCGCTGCGCGGCTTCGCTTCGCGCCGTGGCGGCGAGCGCCATCATCCAGTGCGGCAGCGTGAAAGCCGACTGGCAGTCGCCGGTTCGCGCTTCGGCCTTGTCCGCCAGCTCGACCCAGCGGTCGCCGATATCGACGCTCTGGCGTTCCAGCCGGAACAGCATCGAGGCGGCGTTCTGGACGTCGATGTACATGTCGGGCATCGCCTGGGTGAGTGCCGAACGCAGGTCGCGGAAGCCGTGATCGTAGAGCGACAGCACCTCATCGAATTCGCGCCGTTCCATGTGGAACATCGCGCGATGCCAGAACAAATGATGCTTGAGATTGTTGGCACCCTCCCAGTTGGGCTCCAGCCGCTTCAGCCAGTCGATGCCTTCGCTGCGGCGGCCTTGCATTTCCAAGACATGGGCGATCGCATGGGCCGCCCACAGATCGCCGGGATCGACATCGATCGCCATGCGTCCCGACCCTTCGGCCAGGGTGTAGTTGCCGGCCTCTTCATGGGCGAAGCTGCGGCAGGCCAAGATCATGCCCCAGCCCGGCAGCTCGTCGCTCCAGTGTGAGAAGACGCGCTCGACTTCGGCCTGCATGGTGGCCGGCCGCCCGAGCCAGAAGGCGTTGAAGTGATGGAGTCGAAAAGCGATCACGTCGTGCGGGTGCTCGGCGAAGATCGCCTCCCAGATGTCGAGCATGCGCTCGAGGTCGCCGTCGACCCAGCGCGCCAGAGCTTCGATGTGGGCGGCTTCGCGTGTCGTCGTGCGCTTGGCGTGCTTGCGTGCATCGGCCAGCGCCTCGGCGGCACTTTGCAGGTTGGCTTTGTTGTAGGACAGCATGGCGAAATAGCCGCGCAGCACGTGGCCCAGCGCGAACTCGGGATCGGCCTTCAACGCCGCACCGAGATGGCGTACGGCGTCGGTGCGGTACTTCAGATAGGACTGCGTGGCGCGGTCGAAGGCGTCGACCGCGGTGCCCGAGTCGGTCGACAGCGTGAGCCCGTGCAGATCCTTGCGCATCACTCGTCCTCCTTCGCCACTGCCCTACCCCGAGGAGCACGCTGCGCGCGCTCCCCGGCGTGAAGACCTCACAATGCCGCCGGCGCCAGCGCGCGTGTCGGACGCGCATTGAGCTTGGGCGGATGGGTCACGATCGACTTGAGCTCCGGCCGAGGCTTGCGCAGACGGGCGATCTCGGGCCGTGGCCGGCCGAGGCCCGCGATGCGCATGAAGGCCTGCTCCATGGCGTGTGCCGCCCCCAGCACTTCGCCGTCGCCGCGGAAGCGGCCGATCACCTGCAGGCTGAACGGCATCTTCTTGTGGTCGACGCCGCAGGGCAGCGCGATCGCCGGGTTGGTGGCGAGCGTGATCCAGTAGGTCGGCGCCAGCCAATGGTAGTAGTTGCGCAGCTTCTTGCCGTCCATCTCCTCGACATAGAGCTGCTTCCAGGGAAACGGCGTCACGCCGACGGTCGGGCTCAGCACCAGGTCGTAGTCTTTGTAGAGCTCCTGGAACTTGCGGAAGATGTTGGTCTGCTCGCCGTGCGCCCAGGCGAAATCCGCCAGCGTCATCTTGGCACCGATCTCGTAGTTGGCGCGGATGTTGGGCCCGAGCATTTCGCGGTTCTTCTCATAGGCGTCGCGATAACGCGCTACGAAGTTGACGGCGCGGATGACGTCGAAGCATCTGTCGGCTTCGCCGAGGTCCATGTCGACTTCGTCGCAGCTTCGGAACAAATGCCTCATCGCCTTCATCTTGGCGCGCATGGTTTGGCGGATGCCCTTCTCGACCGGCACGCCGCCGAAATCCTCCGTCCAAGCCACCCGCAGGCTGCCGAGGTCGACTGGCCAGGGTTCAGCAAAGGCATCGCCATCGATCGGGAAGGACAGCGGATCGGCGTCGTGCGGGCCGATCTGGGTGGCGTAGAGCAGGCAGGTGTCGGCCACGGTGCGGCCCATCGGCCCGAGCACCGAAATCGGTGTCCAGCCCATGCTGCGGCGTTCGACTGCGACCATGCCGGGCGAGGGCCGGAAGCCCACGACACCGCACATGGCGGCAGGAATACGCAGGCTGCCGCCGGTGTCCGAGCCGGTGCAGACCGGCAGCATGTCGGTAGCGAGCGCGACCGCCGAGCCGCCCGACGAACCGCCGGGATTGAGCGTGGGATTGAACGGATTGCCGGTGGCGCCCCACACCGGGTTGCGGCTGTTGGCGCCGGCGCCGAACTCAGGAACGTTGGTCTTGCCCACGACGACGGCGCCCGCGGCGCGCACGCGGCCCACCATCACGTTGTCCCAGCTCGGCACGAAGTCGCGATAGAGCGGCGAGCCGTAGGTGGTGAGAAGATCCTTGGTCTCCTCCAGGTCCTTGATGCCGGTCGGCAGGCCGTGCAGCAACGGCAGGTCCTCGCCGCGGCGTGCGGCGGTCTCGGCGGCCTTCGCTTCCCGACGTGCGCGCTTGACGCACATCGCGGTCACCGCATTGACCGCCGGATTGATCTCCTCGATGCGCTTCAGACAGGCCTCGAGCAGTTCGACCGGCGAAATCTCCTTGGTGCCGATGCGGCGACGCAACTCGACGGCGGTGAGCGAGACCAGTTCTTGATTGGACATTCTTCCCCCTAAGTGGAAGTCGAGCTTAGCCCTTCCTGTTTGCTCGGGGGAAGGGCACCATGACGGCAGGAGGAGACGACATGGCGCATGCGCTGAGAGAGAAGGCTGCCATCAGTGGCATCGGCGAGACCGCTTATACGCGCGGCACGACGAAAAGCGGATTGGCGCTGCAACTCGAAGCAAGTCTCGCCGCTATTGCCGACGCTGGCTTGAACCCGCGCGACATCGATGGCGTGGTGCCTTACTTTCCCGGCGGCGGCATTGCCGAAGACTTCATCGCCAATCTCGGCTTGCCCGATCTCAAGCTCTCGGCGTTCGTGCCGATGGGCGGCGCCACCTGCGTCGCCGCTGTCCAGACAGCGGCGATGGCGGTCGCCACCGGTGTCTGCAAGCACGTCCTGATCTCGGTCGGCCGCACCGGATACTCCGGTGCGCGCGTCAGCACCCGCCTGCAACAGTTCCCGCAATTCGCGTTGGCCGCCGAGTTCGAGGCGCCGATCGGCATGTTCGCGCCGGCCCAGCTCTACGCCCAAGGCGCGCGCCGCCACATGGAGCTCTACGGCACGACGCCGCGGCATTTCGCCGAGGTCGCCGTGGTGACCCGCCAGCATGCGATCCTGAACGGCAATGTGGTGATGAGCAAGCCGCTCACCGTCGAGGAACACCACGCTTCGCGCATGATCGCCGATCCGTTCCGGCTGTTCGACTGCAGCCTGGAGAGCGATGGCGGCGCGGCGGTGATCGTGAGCGCCGCCGATCGGGCGCGCGATCTCGAGAAGCCGTTGGTCACGGTGATGGGCGTGGCCGCGGGCCACCCCGACTCGCCGGCCTCGATCGCGCAACGGCCCGATATCCTGGAATTCGGCCTCGCACGGGCGGCACCGCGCGCCTACGCCATGGCGGGCGTCGGGCCCAAGGACATCGATGTCGCCGAGATCTACGACTGCTTCACCTTCACGGTGATCAAACAGCTGGAGCTTCTGGGCTTCTGCGGGAAAGGCGAGGGCGGGCCGTTCATCATGGGTGGTCGTATCGCGCTGGGCGGCGAGTTGCCGATCAACACGCATGGCGGCCTATTGAGCCAGGGCCATGTCGTCGGGCTGAACCACATCATCGAGTTGACGCGCCAGCTTCGCCGCGACGCCGGCAAGGCGCAGGTCGAGGACGCCGAGGTTGGTCTGGTCACGGGCTATGGCGACATGGGCGACGGCTCGGTCGCTATCCTACGGAGGGCGGCATGAGCACCGCACCCGCCGCCGCGCCAGCTCCCGAGCGGCCGCTGCCGATCCCGACGCGTGAAAGCCAGCCCTTTTGGGATGGCATGCGCGAGAGCAGATTCATGGTTCAGCACTGCGTCGCGTGCGGCAAACCACGGCACTATCCGCGGCCGGTCTGTCCTCACTGCTTTTCGCTGGAGAGCACTTTTAGGGCGATGCCGACCGGCGGGGCCATCCATGCCTGGACGGTCTGCCATCACCCGTTCAATTTCTTCTTCAAGGCCGCCGCGCCGTATGTCGTGGCCCTGGTCGACATGGACGCTGGCGTGCGGGTCAATGCGCCGTTGCGCGGCGTCGCCGAGGCCGACCTCAAGATCGGAGGGCGCGTGCGCTTGGGCTTCGAGCCGGTCACCAAGGATATCACCCTGCCGTTCTTTGTCGCCGAGTGATTCGACATTGGTTGTATAGGGTCGATTGAGCCTTGTCGGGGGATGGAACTCTGGGAGGAACGACAATGAGACGACGCTCGACATTCCTGGTCGCCACGCTGGCCAGCCTGCTGCTGCCGCTGACTGCGGCTGCTCAGACCGACTGGCCGACCAAGCCAATGACTTACATCGTGCCCTATCCGCCGGGCGGCTTGAATGACGCCGTGGGTCGTGTCTATGCCGAGAAGCTGACGGCCGAACTCGGCAAGACGGTGATCGTCGACAACAAGGCGGGCGCCGCCACCACCGTCGCTTCCAACTTCGTCGCCAAGGCGGCCCCCGACGGTTACACGCTCTACGGCGGCGGCACCTCGCTGGTGATCAACCCGACGCTCACCGGCAACGTTCAGTACGACCCGCACAAGAGCTTCGATCTCGTGTCGCTGATGTCGTTCACGCCGTTCATCCTGCACGTCCATGCCGACTTTCCGGCCAAGAACATGGCCGAGCTGATCTCCGTCGTGAAAGCCAATCCCGGCAAGTTCAACATCGCGAGTTCCGGCATCGGCGCCACCAACCATCTCGCCGCCGAGCTGTTCAAGGCGCAAGCCGGGCTCAAGCTGGTGCATGTGCCCTACAAGGGTGGCGCCCAGGCCGGCCAGGATCTGGCGGCCGGGCAAGCACAGATGATGTTCTCGGCCTCGCTCGAGGCCAAGCCGCTGCTGACCGCTGGCAAGACGCGCGCCATCGCCATCTCCAGCCTCAAGCGCTCACCGGCTTTTCCCGACATTCCGACGGTCGCCGAATCGGCCGGCTTGCCGGACTTCGAGGCGGTGTTCTGGCAAGGCATGGTGGTGCCGGCCGGTACGCCCAAGCCGATCATCGACAAGCTGCAGAAGGCGGTCGCCAAGATCGCCGCCGATCCCGAGATGATCGAACGCTTCAAGCAGCAGGGCGTCGATATCCGCAGCTCCACGCCGGCGGAGTTCAAGGAGTTCTTCGCCAAGGAGGAGAAGCGCTGGGTGACGCTGATCAAGGAGCAGGGCATCAAGCCCGAATGACGTCTACAACGCCTTCCGGAACGTAAGGTTGAGACGGCGACGCCCGACCAGCGGGTGCACGCCGTCCTTCAAGGCCAGCACGCCGTGGTAGGCGAGGCGTGCAGGACCGCCCCATACGACGATATCGCCGTGCCGCAGTGGAACACGCTGCGGCCGGTCCGTGCGTCTGAGGCCGCCGAATTGGAAGATGGCGGGCAGGCCGAGCGACACCGATACCACGGGGTGGCGATAGTCCTGCTCGTCCTTGTCCTGATGCAGCGACAACCGCGCGCCGGGTTCGTAGCAGTTGATCAGGCAGGCATCGGGCGAAAAGCCGGCGAAGCCGGCTTGCCGTGCCGCGTCGCCGGCCAGCCCGGCGAATTGCGGAGGCATTGCCGGCCAGGGCGTATCGCGGTCGGGATCGCGGGCGGCGTAGCGGTAGCCCGACCGGTCGGTCACCCAGCCGACCGAGCCGCAGTTGGTCATCGCGACCGACATCTGGAAGCCGCCAGGTGTCGTCATGCGCCGGAACGGCGACTGGCTGGAGATCGTCTCGATGGCCGCCAAGAGCATGGTGTCGATCGGCAATGCCTGGCCACGCAGCAGCACGGCGCCTTCGTCCAGCGCTTGCCGTGCATCGCCTTCGAACAAATCGGGCATCATCCACCCAATATGGCGCGAAGCCCGCGAATTCCAATCCGCTGGCGGAGCGCCAAGTCGGGGCACTACGCCTAGGTTCGAACCATCCAAGACCGAAGCGATGGAGAGACCGATGGTTGATACGATCCGCTACGCCTTTGGCGACAGCTCGCTTGGCCGATTCGCCGTCGCCCGGTCGGCGCGCGGCCTCGTGCTGGTGGCGTTTGACGCCGACACCGACCAACTCGAAGCGCAGTTCCCCGAGGCCGACCTTGTAGAGGATGCGGCAACTTTGCGCGCGACGATCGGCAAGCTCGTCCATCTGATCGACCATCCCGAAGATGCCCCTGGCATAGTTCTCGACCTGCGGGGAACCGACTTCGAATGCCGTGTCTGGCACGCATTGCGCGAAGTCCCTGCTGGGACGACGGCGACCTACGGCGAGATCGCGAGCCGGCTGGGCGTGCCGCGACAGGCACGCGAGGTCGGCGAGGCCTGTGCGGCCAACCGGCTGGCGGTGGTCGTGCCCTGCCATCGGGTCGTCAAGAAAGACGGTTCGATCTCGGGCTATCGCTGGGGCGTGAGGCGCAAGCGGGTGCTGCTGGAGCGCGAGCATCGTGCCCGGCTGCTGTAGCCGACCGCTCCGTGGCGCGACGGTCGCCCGATCAGCCGAACATGTAGTTGGTGATCGAGCGATACCAGCCGTCGGCGTATGTGGCTTCGCCGGCACGGATGTCGGGCGTCGCCCCCTGCGCGCTGATGCCGCCGGAATTGGGCGCTTCGTCGATCTTGGTGCCGTCGGCATTGGGCCGATAGACGCCAACGACCGAGATGCCGTAGTTCTCGCCGACGTGGCTGTAGCAGGTATTGAAGTAGATCGCGTTCGGAATCGCTGCACCGGTCATCTGCGAGCAGGCGACGGCGACCGCCCGCATCGCGGTGTTGTTGGCGACGAATCCCGATTTCGGCATCGGCGGCGCGGCATTGGCGTCGCCGATCACGAACACGCCGGGCGCCGACTTGATCTCGAAGGTGCGGGTGTCGATCGCCGCCCAGTCGGCGCCGCCGGTCAGGCCGGACTCGCGTGCGATACGGGCGGCCTGCTGCGGCGGTATGACGTTGACCACGTCGCCCTTGTGCTTCTTGCCGAACTCGGTCTCGACGGTCATGGCGGCGGGATCCACGGCCACGACCTTGCCTTCCTTGTTGGCCGGCACCCATTCGATCATGTCGCCATAGAGGGCCTTCCAAGCATCGAGGAAGAGCGGCTGTTTGGAAAAGCCATCCTTGGCGTCGAGGATGAGGATTTTCGACTTGGGCTTGGCTTTCTTGAAGTACTCGGCGACCATCGATGCGCGCTCGTATGGACCGGGCGGGCAGCGGAACGGGTTGGGCGGTGCGACCATGATGAAGGTGCCGCCATCGGCCATGGCTTTGAGCTTGTCGGCGAGCGCCGTCACCGGCTGCAGGGAGGGCACCCAGCAATGCGGCATGACGGCCGAGGCGGCTCGGTCGTAGCCCTTGATGGCATCCCATTTGAGGTCGATGCCGGGCGAAACGATCAAGCGATCATAGGCCACGGTCTGGTTGTCGGCCGTTCGCACCGTCTTCTTGGCGGCATCGATCTCGCGTGCTTCCTGCGAGATCTTGGTCACACCGCGGCCGACGAGCTTGTCGTAGCTGTGCGTTATGCCGGCGAGATCGGCGCTGCGCCCGGCGAGAACGAGGTTGCCGTAGGGGCAGGTCACGAACTGCGACGCAGGCTCGATCAACGTCACTGCGATGTTGGGATAGCGGTCGCGTGCCGCACGCGCCGCCGAGGCACCGCCGAATCCGCCACCGACGATCACCAGCCGGCCGGCCGTCGCCTGTGCGCGGGCCACCGCGGGGGCGGCCAGGACGCCGGCCAAGGTCGCGCCGCTCGCCAATAGGCCGCGCCGGGAGATGTTGTTGCGAGTCTTCTTGATCATGACCGTCCTCCCGTTATGGCTTGCCGAACCAGGCCGCCAGCTCGGCGATATCCTGGTCGGTGTAGCCGCGGGAAATGCGGCCCATGATCGTGCCGGGCTTCTTGTTCTCGGCGAACAGCTTCATGGTCGCGGTAAAGTCGGCCTTCGACTGCACGCGCATGATGGCTGGAATGCCGTTGGCGCCCTGGCCGTCGACGCCATGACAGCCGAGACAGCCATTGGCCGCCACCGGCGGCATTTGGGCCTGCGCCGGGCTAGCGAACCAAGCGGTCGCCAGGCCGAGAGACACCATGCGAAGACGCGTTGTCATTGCCCGATCTCCTCCCGCGGCAATCTTGTTGGTTGCCGTCAGCCGATCATAAAGATAAATCGGCCCTGGCGCGAAGCCCGTAACGAAAAAATTCAGGAGTGCTTGTGATGCCGCCGACGCCTCGCGCCGTCACCCTTGCGATCTGCGCCCTGGTATTTGCCGCGCCGCCCGCATGGGCTGACGGCGACGCCGCGAAGGGTGAGCGCGTCTACAACACTCAGTGCAAGACCTGCCACACCTTGGACAAGGGTGGCCGCCATCTCGTCGGCCCCAACATGCACGGTTTGTTCGGACGCAAGGCCGGCACGATGGAGGGCTTCAAGTTCTCCGAGGCGATGATTGCCTCGGGTATCGTCTGGGACGACAAGACGATCGCGGAGTACATCAAGGATCCCAAAGGTCGTATTCCCGGAAACACCATGGCGTTCATCGGCCTCAAGCGGCAGGACCAGATCGACGACGTGATCGCCTACCTCAAGAAGGCAACGCAGTAAGTCGGCAACTCCGGATCGTCGGCCGATCCCGCGCGATGGCGGCGTGGACAGCTCAAGCCACCTCCTGTTAGATGGCTCGGCACTCCGAATGCGGTTCGCAAGAACAACCGTGCGGTGCAGCCCGCGTGAATGATGCAGGGAGGAGGGAGCTTGATCCGCCTACGTCTGTTGGCTGTGCCGTTGATCGCCATCGCATCCTTCGCTTCTTCGCCGTCGGGATGGACACAGTCCAAGGAACCGCCGCCGCTGGCACTTGACGGCTCGGCCTCTCCCCAGCCGTGGCAGCGCTACCGCGACTGGAACAAGGCGCGGTGGGACGCCTACAACACGCTCGACAAACGAGACCTTACGAAGCCTGCCGGCAGCGAAATCCAGGTCAGGACCGTCACCGGTGACGCCGCCAACGGCCAGAAACTCGCCTTCGACCGCAGCCGCGGCGGCGGTTGCCTGGCCTGCCATGTGATGGGCGCCAGGACGCAGGCGCTGCCGGGCAATGTCGGCGTCGATCTCTCGGAAGTCGGCACTGCTGGCCGGACCGATCAGTGGTTGTTCAACTACATCTACGATCCGCGCGTCTACAATCCCGAGTCGGTGATGCCGCCATGGGGCAAGCACGGCTTCTACAATGAGGCCGAGATTCGCGACATGGTGGCGTTCCTCAAGACGCTGAAGACGCCGACGAAATTCGCCGACCCACTCGACAATCCGGAGAGACGGCCGGTGCCGGTCGAGGATCGCGACGCGCTCGATCCCTTCGTCAATCCCGCCGCCGAGCGGATCGAGGCTGGCGCGGCGTTGTTCGCCAAGGTCGGGCCGAACGGCAAGGCTTGCGCTGCGTGTCACAGCGACCCGAAGGCGGCGTTCGTGCGGTGGGCGGTCGAGATGCCGAAGTGGGAATCTCGGCTCGGCAAGGTGCTCGGCGCCGAAGAATTCATCGCCCGGCATGCCCTGGCCACCACCGGCGCTGCATTCTTCATGCAGTCGCGCGAGAACACCGATCTGTCGATCTTCCTTCACAGCCTGGCCAATGGCCAGCCGATCAAGGTCGATCTGTCATCGCCTGAGGCCAAGGCCGCCTTCGAGCGCGGCGTGGCGCTGAGCAAGATCAAGATCGGGCAGTTCAACTTCTCCTGCATCGACTGTCACGAGAAGGGCGCCAACAAGTGGTTGCGCGGACAGTGGCTCGGTGAGGCGCGCGGCCAGTTCGACCACTTCCCGCTGTGGCGGACCAGCCGCAGTGAAATCTGGGATATCCGCAAGCGCTTCCAGTGGTGTAACGTTCAGGTCCGGGCCAACGAGCTGCAGCCAGACGCGCCGGAGTACGGCGAGCTGGAGCTTTATCTGCGGAAGATGAACGAGGGGTTGACGCTCACGGCCCCCAACATCCGCCACTGACGACCGCGAGAGGAGTAGGCATGTCCAACCACCATAGACCCACGATCGGTCGACGCCGGGCGCTCGTCCGCGCTGGCGGCTTCGGCCTTGCAGCGATCCTGGGTGCCGTCGCGGCGCGCGAGGCGTCGGCCACGCCGGAGAGCGCCCGCGACTGGCTGTCGGCGCTGGCCAAGGGTGAGTTCAAGGAAGGCAAAGTCACGATCCGGGCTCCGGAGATCGCCGAGAACGGCAATGCCGTGCCGGTGACGGTGAGCGTCGACAGCGAGATGACCGACGGGTCCTACGTCAAGGCGATCTACGTTGCTGCCGACGGCAACCCCAACCCCGGCGTGGCGGCTTTCGAGTTCACGCCGGCGTCGGGCAAGGCCGAGGTGCAACTGCGCATCCGCATGGCGCAGACCCAAAAGGTCGTGGCGGTCGCCCACATGAACGACGGCTCGCTGTTCACCGCAAGCCGTGAGGTCAAGGTCACGATCGGCGGCTGCGGCGGCTGAGCAACGAGGAGAGCGACATGTCCGACGACATCAAGCCGCGCATCCGCGTGCCGGCCACCGCCAAGAAGGGCGAGCTGGTCGAGATCAAGACGCTGATCACTCATCCCATGGAGTCGGGCCAACGGCGCGACAGCGAAGGCAAGCTGGTGCCGCGGCTGATCGTCAACAGGCTCGACGTCACCTACAACGGCAAGCCGGTCCTGGCGGCAACGCTCGAGCCGGCAATCTCGGCCAACCCCTACATGGCGTTCTTCGTGCGGGTCGAGGAGAGCGGGACGCTCAACTTCACCTGGACCGACGACAACAAGCAGACCTGGACGGCCGAGGCCAAGATCCAGGTGTCGTGAGGCCATGAGCTTGATCGGCCGCCGCGATTTGCTTCAAGTCGTCTCGGCGGCTGCTGCGCTGGCTGCCGTTCGGCCGGCGACTGCGCAGGGTGCCAAGCCAACCGAGGCCGACCTGTTGCGCTTCAAGCCGGTTGGCCAGCTCACGCTGCTGCACTTCACCGACATTCACGCCCAGCTCGTGCCGCTGTATTTTCGCGAGCCGTCGGCCAATATCGGCGTCGGCGCAGCGCGCGGACTGCCGCCGCACGTCGTGGGTGAGCGGCTGCTCGAGACGTTCAAGCTCGGCCGGGGCAGTTATGACGCCTACACGCTGGCCTCGACCGATTTTACGGCGCTTGCCGCCAAATTCGGCCGGGTGGGCGGCATCGATCGCCTGGCGCGGCTCATCAAAGCGATTCGCGCCGAGCGGCCGGGTCGCGTTTTGCTGCTCGACGGCGGCGATACCTGGCAGGGCAGCTACACCTCGCTCATGAGCCGGGGCGCCGACATGGTCCACGTCATGAATGCGCTCGGCGTCGAGGCGATGACGGCGCACTGGGAATTCACCTACGGCGCCAAACGCGTCGAGGAGCTGGTCAAGGACCTCGAGTTTCCGTTCCTTGCCGGCAACGTGAAGGAGGCGACCTGGGGAGACGAGATTTTCTCGCCCGGGATGGTCGTCGAGCGCGGCGGGCTCAGGGTCGGCGTGATCGGCCAGGCCTTCCCGTACACGCCGGTCGCCAACCCACGCCATTTTGTTCCCGATTGGTCGTTCGGCATCGAGGAACAGAAGCTCGCCGAGCGCGTCGCCAAGCTGCGCGCCGACGGCGTCGATCTTGTCGTGCTGGTGAGCCACAACGGCTTCGACGTCGATCGCAAGCTTGCCGGCCGCGTCAAGGGCATCGATGTCATCCTCACCGGCCACACCCACGATGCGATCCCGGCTGCCATCCGAGTCGCCGACACGCTCCTGGTCGCTGCAGGCAGCCATGGCAAGTTCCTGGCGCGGCTCGACCTCGACGTGAAGGACAAGCGGATCGTCGATTACGGGTTCCGTCTGATTCCTGTCCTGGCCGATGTGATCACGCCCGATCCGGAGATGGCGGCCCTTGTCGCCGATATCCGCAAACCGCACGAGGCGATGTTGAAGCACGTGGTCGGCCGCACCGAGTCCTTGCTCTATCGTCGCGGCAACTTCGGCGGCACGTTCGACGATCTGGTCTGTCAGGCCCTGCTCACCGAGCGCGATGCCGAGATCGCCCTGTCGCCGGGATTTCGCTGGGGCAGCTCGCTGCTGCCGGGCCAGGAGATCACCGTCGAGGACGTCTACAACCAGACCGCCATCACTTACCCCGCCGTCTACCGCCAGCAGATGACAGGTGCTTTTCTGAAGGAGGTGTTGGAGGACGTGGCCGACAACCTTTTCAATCCCGATCCTTACTATCAGCAGGGCGGCGACATGGTGCGCGTCGGCGGCTTGGCCTACCGGCTCGACGTCGGTCAGCCGATCGGTCGGCGGGTATCGGACATGACCTTGCTGCGGACCGGCGAGAAGATCGACCCGGCGCGCTCCTACATGGTGGCCGGCTGGGCGTCGGTCGGTGAAGGCGTCGAGGGGCCGCCGATCTACGACCTGGTGATCCAGCATGTCGAAAGATCGCGCACGGTGAAGCTCGCCCCCAACCGGCAGGTCAAGGTCGTGGGCGCCGACCCCGAGGGTTTTGTGGAAGGATGACGATGAAGGCGGGACGCCGAACGTTCTTCAAGCGCGGCCTGGCGGCGGGAGGCGTGGCGGCGCTCGCGACACAGCATCCCAAGATGCTGGCCGCGCAAGGTGGCCTCGACGGCAAGCCACTCGAAGTCCCGGACTGGACCAAGATGCTGGGGCCGGGCGTCACCGCCGAACCGTACGGCGTGCCGTCGGAATTCGAGAAGAACGTGGTGCGGCGCAACGTACCCTGGCTCACCGTGTCGGAGCAGGCCTCGGTCAGCTTCACGCCGCTGCAGGACCTCGACGGCATCATCACGCCGTCGGGCCTGTGCTTCGAACGCCACCATGGCGGAACGCCGACGATCGATCCCGAGCAGCACCGGCTGGTGATCCACGGTCTGGTGCGCCAGCCGCTGGTCTTCACCATGGCCGACCTGGTGCGCTTTCCGTCGGTCAGCCGCATCTGTTTCGTCGAGTGCCCGGCCAACGGCGGCATGGAATGGCGCGGCGCGCAGATGGCCGGGCTGCAGTTCAGTCACGGCATGGTGCATTGCTGCGAGTGGACCGGCGTCAAGCTGTCGACACTGCTCGACGAGGTCGGCTTGGTGCCGCAGGCCAAGTGGCTGCTCGCCGAGGGCGCCGATGCCGCCGCCATGACGCGGTCGCTGCCGATCGACAAGGCGCTCGACGACGTGATCGTGGCTTATTCCCAGAACGGCGAGCGCATCCGGCCCGAGCAGGGCTATCCGTTGCGTCTGGTCGTGCCGGGCTGGGAGGGCAACGTCCACATCAAGTGGCTGCGGCGCATCAAGCTCGGCGAGCGTCCCTGGCAGCATCGCGAGGAGACCTCGAAGTACACCGACCTGATGGCCGACGGCAAAGCCCGGCAGTTCACCTTCGTGCAGGAAGCCAACTCGGTGATCACCGCCCCCTGTCCCGAGAAACCGCTGAAAGACAAGGGGTTCTATGAGATCCGCGGTCTCGCCTGGTCGGGTCACGGCAAGGTGGCGCGTGTCGACGTATCGGTCGACGGCGGCCGCAACTGGCAGAGCGCCGCGCTGCAGGAGCCGATCTTGTCCAAGTGCCTGACGCGGTTCCGTCTGCCGTGGCGCTGGGAGGGTGGACCGGCCTTCCTGCAGTCGCGGGTGATCGACGAGACGGGCTATGTGCAGCCGACCATCGCCGAACTACGCAAGGCGCGCGGCGTCAACTCGGTCTACCACAAGAATTCGATCCACACCTGGCGGGTCAATGTCGACGGGACTCTCGACAATGTTCAAATTCTGTAGCGTCGCCGCGGCGGCTTTGCTCGTCGGCTGGAGCGCCACGGCGCAGCAGGCGCCGTTCGGCATCGGCCACAAGATCACGGATGCTCAGATCGCGCCTTGGAACATCGACATTCGCGGCGACGATGGCGCGGGCCTGCCGCCGGGCAGGGGCACGGTCGCCGCCGGCGAGAAGCTTTATGTCCAGCAATGTGCGAGCTGTCATGGCGAGTTCGGCGAGGGCAACGGCCGGTGGCCGGAGTTGATGGGTGGCCGTGGCACGCTCACCCATGACGATCCGCGCAAGACGATCGGCAGCTACTGGCCGTGGGCGCCGACCGTCTTCGATTACGTGCGCCGGACCATGCCGTTCGCCGCGCCGCAGTCGCTGAGCGACGACGAGACCTATTCGATCGTCGCTTATCTGCTGCACCTCAACGACCTCTTGCCGGCTGATGCGTCGCTCGACGCCAAGGCGCTGGCAGCGGTCCGCATGCCCAACCGCGACGGCTTCATCGTCGGCGATCCGCGGCCCGACGTCCGAGCCGTGCCCTGCATGAAGGATTGCAAGAAGGGCGAGATCGAGATCCTGAGCGACCTCGCGAAGTCGCTCGGCGTCACGCCCAATCAGCGGCCGAAGGATTGAGCGGGCTCCGCCGCCGTCAGGTGGAGCTGCTGTCGCGCGACCGAAGATAGACCGCAGCGCCGAGGACCAGGCCGAGCGCCAGGGCGGCGAAGGCGAGGCGATAGGCGAGGTCCGAGTTGTCGAACGCCTCGACGATGTATCCCATCATCGCCGGCAGAACGGCAAGACCGAGACACTGCGCCATGTTCACCGTGGTGACGCCGCGGCCGGCCAATCGGTCGGGAAAGAGGGCGCGACCTTGCGCCACGATCACCGTGCCGAAGGCGCAGAAGAAGCACAGCGCGGCGAGCAGCGTCGCGGCGACCTCGAGCGGTGGGCGTGGCCACAACGCCAGCGCGGCGAGCAGCGTGGCCGACACGATGGCGCCTGCCAGCACGACCTTCTTGCGCGACCGCAGCAAGCGATCCATCGGGCCGTAGGCCAGGATACCGGCGATCTGCGCCACGCCCATGGCCAGGAGCACGTTGCCGCGTTCGACCGCCCCTAGCTTGTGGACGTCGTACAGATAGGGCCCGCCCCACACCCCCAGCACGGTCAGCATCGTCGCATAGGCGAAGAAGTGCATGGCGAGCACCGGCACCAGCCCGGGTGTCGTCCAGACCTCGAGCAGGCCGCGGGCGATCTCGCGCAAGCTCTCGCGGCGGCCGGGCGGTGCCGGTTGCTCGGGCGGCCGGTCGCGGACGACGGCATAGAAGGTCACAGCCACCGCGACCGTGAGGGCGGCCAGGCCAAGGAAGCCGTTTCGCCAACCGATCGTAGCTGCGATCACGGCGAACGGTGTGGCGGCGGCGAGCGTGCCGACGTTGGAGGCGGTGAACACCCAGGACAGCGCGGTCGCGAGCTTGGCCGGCGTGAACCAGCGCGAGCACAGGAAGACCACCGACATGAAGGAGGCGGCGCACCCCACGCCGACCAACGCGCGCCCAATGATCAGGTCGACGGCATCGGACGCCGCGGCGATCCACAGCGCGCCTACTATGGCGAGCAGGGAAAGCCCCGCCACCGTGCGGCGCGCGCCGTAGCGGTCGAACCACATGCCGACCGGGACCTGCACGGCGAACAGGGCAAAGAAGAAGGCGCTGCCCGCCCAGCCGAGCTGGCGTGTGCTCAAACCGAGGTCGCGCGTCAGCTCCGGCGCGATGACGCCGTTCGACACGCGATAGAACTGACTGAGGCAGGTGATCGCGATCAGCAGCAGCAGCAGCGGCAGTCTCGAGGCCATGGCGCCGGAGGCCTAGCATGGCGTACCGGGACTGTCCTTCGGCGTGGACCGAAGCATCGGCTTGCGTCACCATGCCGGGCCATGGCCGTTGCTACCCGACCTTCGCCGATCGCCTGGCTGCTGGCACCGGCGGCGCTGGTGTTCGTGCTGTTCTTCGTGCTGCCATTCGGCGTCATGGCGGTGATGTCGGTCTATTCGAGCAATCCCGTCACCAATCCCAACGCCATCCTGACGACGCGCTACTACGAGCGCTTTGCCCTCGACACCGCCGGCATCTTCCACGACGCGCTGTGGGCGACGTTGCGTATCGGGTTCATCACAACGGTCGTGTCGCTGCTGATCGGCTATCCGCTGGCCCATTGGATGGCGCGCATGCAATCGCGGCTCGGCCACGCACTGGTGCTGATGGCCGTGATCGCCCCCATGCTGACCGGCATCGTGGTGCGTACCTTCGCCTGGATGACCATCCTGCAAGACAAGGGCGTCATCAACACCCTCCTGATCGACTGGGGCGTGATCTCCAAGCCGCTGCCGCTGATGTACAACGAGTTCGGCACGGTGGTGGCGCTGGTCCACATCTACGTGCCGTTCATGGTGCTGACGCTCACCGGCGTGATCGGCCGCATCGACGAGCGCCTCGAACAGGCCGCGCGCAACCTGGGCGCCGGCCGTCTGCGCGCCTTCGTCGAGGTCACCCTGCCGCTCAGCCTGCCCGGCATTCTTGCCGGCTCGCTGCTGGTCTTCGCCCTGTCGATCAGCGCCTACGTCACGCCCTCGCTGATGGGCGGCACCGACGTGCTGACGCTGCCCATGCTGATCGCCCAGCAGGTCGGCACCTCGTTCAATCCCAACTTCGCGGCGGCCCTCGGGGTGATCCTGCTCGCCGTCTCGCTGGTGATCGTGGTGGCCTATAACCGCATCCTTGCCCGCCTGTCGGGCGAGCAGGGGCTGGCATGAGCGCGCCGCGCAACCGCCAGCCGTTCGACATCGGCCGGGCCGCTTACCTCGCGGTGAACGGCCTGATGCTGTTCTTCCTGTTGGTGCCGATCGCCATTGTGCTGGTGTTTGCGCTCAACCCCACGCCCTACATCTCGTTCCCACCGGTCGGGGTGAGCCTGCGCTGGTTCCAGAAGTTCTTCGCCGGCGCCGATTTCATGAATGCGCTCACCCTGTCGCTCTGGGTGGCGGCATGTGTCCTCGTCCTGTCGGTTCTGATCGGTGGCGCCTGCGCCTTGGCGCTCGCCCGCGGCCACCTGCCGGGGCGGGCCTTCCTGACGGCATTCTTCATGTCGCCCCTGATGCTGCCCGCCATCCTGACCGGCTTGGCGTTGTTCCAGGCCTACCTGCTGGCCGGCATCGGCCGGCCGGTCTGGGGCCTGATCATGGCCCATACTCTCGTTGCGGTGCCTTATGTCATCCGCACCACCCTTGCTGTGCTGCACAATTTCGACCGGCGCATCGAGGAGGCGGCAGCGGTGCTGGGCGCGGGCCCAGTCCGCGTCTTCTTCGAGGTGACGTTGCCGCTGATCCGGCCAGGCGTCTTCGCCGGCGGCGTCTTCGCCTTCATCGTGTCGTTCGATCAGTTCCCGGTGTCGCTATTCCTGGTGGTTCCGAAGGGCGAGACCCTGCCGGTGGTGCTGTTCAACTACATGAAATTCGATCTCGACGGCGCCATCGCTGCGGCCTCGATGGTCTCCATCCTACTGGCGCTGTCGGTGGTTTTGGTGCTGGAAAGGCTGATCGGCCTAAAAGCTTACGTTAAGCTATAATGGTCGGGGGAACAGGAGGGGGTTCATCATGATCAAACGTCGGACGGTTCTTCACGGTACGGTCGCTGCGGCGGCGATGCTCGGCGCGCCATCGATCCTTCACGCCCAAACCAAGACGCTCAAGATCACGACCTGGGGCGGCAAGTGGGGCGAGATCATGAAGGGCACGGTCCTGCCGGCCTTCGAGAAGGAGTTCAAGTGCACGGTGCAGGCCGACCAAGCCTTCCCCTACGTGCCCAAGCTGCAGGCCAGCCCGAAGAACGATCCGCTCTACGACGTGCTGCACACCAATTCCAACGAGCAGTGGAACTGCGTCGTGCAGGGTTTGGTGCTGGACAAGATCTCGGCCAAGGACGTGCCCAACATCGCCGACGTCTACCCTTGGTCGGTGAGCGACAAGATCGTCGGTGTGGCGATTTTCACCAGCGCAATCGGGCTCGGCTTCCGAACCGACAAGGGACTGGCCAAGCCCAGCTCGTGGAAGGACCTGGCCGATCCCAAGCTCGCCGGTGCACGCGGCAGCTACATCATTCCGGTCAACAGCCTCGGCCAGTGCCATCTCATGATGCTGGGCAAGGTCTACGGCAAGGGCCTGCAGGATCTCGACGCCGCCTACAAGGCCCTGGAGCAGCTCAAGCCCATCAAGCTGGTCGATTTCACCGGCCAGATGGAGAAGATGCTGCTGGCCGGCGAGGTCTCGATGGGCGTCATCCACGATTCGGGCGTCTATCGCTATGACGGCCAGAACCAGCCGGTCGACTTCGCCAGCCCTTCCGAGGGCGTGCTGGCGCTCGAGCAGGTGCTGAACGTGACGCCTGGCTCGAAGGTCAAGGAACTGGCCTTCGCCTACATCGACTACATGCTGCGGCCCGACGTGCAGAAGCTCTTGGCCGAGGGTGTGTGGTATTCGACGGCCAACAAGAAGGTGAAGCTCGACGCCAAGTACGACGCCAAGCTGCTCACCACCGAAGCCAAAGTGGCGACGCTGATCCAGCCCGACTGGAAATGGTACAATGCGCGCAAGGAGGATATCGACGCGCGGGTGACGAGGCTTCTGAGGGGCTGACCCGCTGACCTCCGCCACCATCAAGCTCGACGATGTGACCAAGACCTTCGACGGCCGTGTCGTGGCCGTCGACGGGGTGACGCTCGATATCGCCGCCGGCGAGTTCTTTTCGCTGCTCGGTCCGTCCGGCTGCGGCAAGACCACCAGCCTGCGCATGATCGCCGGCTTCGAGCGGCCCGACTCGGGTCGCATCCATGTCGGCGGCCGCGACATCACCGACGTCGCCGTGCACAAGCGCGACATGGGCATGGTGTTCCAGTCCTACGCCCTGTTCCCGCACCGCACCGTGGCGGAGAACGTCGCCTTCGGCTTGCGTATGCGTGAGATCGCCAAGTCCGAGATCGAGCGCCGGGTTAAGGCGGCGCTGGCCCAGGTCGCGCTGACCGGCCTGGAGACGCGCAAGCCCAGCCAGCTCTCGGGTGGCCAGCAGCAGCGCGTGGCGCTCGCCCGTGCCCTCGTCGTCGAGCCGCCGGTGTTGCTGTGCGACGAACCCTTGGGCGCCCTCGACCGCAAGCTGCGCCAGCAGATGCAGTTCGAGCTGAAGGAGCTGCAGCGGCGGCTCGGCGTCACCTTGGTCTTCGTCACTCACGACCAGGAGGAGGCGCTGGCCATGAGCGATCGCATCGCCGTCATGAACCACGGCCGCGTCGAGCAGGTCGGCGCCCCTACCGAGATCTACGAACGGCCGCGCACGCGCTTCGTCGCCGACTTCATCGGCGAGATCAACATCCTGGAAGAGGGCGGCCGCGCCCGCGCGCTCAGACCCGAGAAGATCCGACTGGTGGCCGACGGCGCGCGCGTCTCGGGCACCGTCGAGACCGCCAACTTCCTCGGCGGCTCGACGCTTTTACGGGTGCGCAGCGGCGATGGTCGCTCGTTCTTGGTGCGCGAAACCCATGCCGGCGAGCGGGCGTCACGTCGCCCCGGTGACGTCGTCGGGCTCGCCTGGAGCGACTCGGACGCGGTGCTGTTGGAGGGCTGACTCCAGCCGCGCTCGTCGAGCGGCCAAAGCGCAGGCGGAACACGATGACGCTCGGAAACGGCGCATCGGTAGCGGCAGCAATGTCGGCAAAGTCCACCTTCGTCAGCGCGGCGGCATAGGCAAGGGCTCGGCGAACGTCCTCGCGTTCGAGTGCCGGAAACCCGTTCAGGACGTCGTCGAACGTCGCGTCATCGGCGATTGGCGACACGATCACGGCGACGGCGATCCGCATGCCGCGAATGCAATCGCGCCCCCCGCCCCCCATGGCGGTTGCGTTGAAGGTGATGCGATCGAGCATGGCTGGGTTGTACTGCGAACGAGCTGGCTGGCCAATGCGCGTCGAGGCGCTATGATCCCCTCCAATGTCGAGAAAACTCGGGATTGCCACCATTGGTCAGGCGCCGCGTGACGACATCGCGGCCCTGTTCGCCGCCCATGCGCCGGCCGGTACCCAAGTCGTGTTGCGCGGCGCGCTCGACGGCTTGAGCGACCACGAGGTCGACCGGCTGAAGCCGGAATCGGGCGGCGACACGCTCTATACGCGCCTGCGAGGCGACGGCAAGGGTGGCGGCCGCGATGTGAAGATCTCCAAGAAGGCGGTGATCGCCCGTTCGCCGGCGGTGCTCGCGACGCTGCGCGCCGACGGCTGCGACGTGCTGGTCTATGCCTGCACCGGTGAGTTCCCCGCCATGCCGGGCGACGAGAACGTTCTCTTCCCTTCGCGCGTGCTGGCCGGCCTGGCGGCGGGCCTGCTGCCGCGCGGCCGGCTCGGCCTGCTGATCCCGCTCGCCGAGCAGGGCGAGAAGCTCGCGTCGAAGTGGGCGCGGCCGGGCGTCGAGGTCGTGGCCGAGGCGCTGGCGCCGAGCGCCGGCACGGCGGAGATGGTGGCGGCCGCCGAGCGCCTGGCGGCGCGCAAGCCCGACCTGGTGGCCATGGACTGCATGGGCTACACGCCGGCGACCAAGGCGGCCGTGAAGGGCCCGCTCGGCGTGCCGACGCTGCTCGCCATCACCGCGACCGGCCGTGTGCTGCGCGAGATGCTCGATTGACCGCGTTGCGCACCCAGTGCTGCATCGTCGGTGGCGGGCCGGCGGGCATGATGCTGGGCTTTTTGTTGGCACGGGCCGGCGTCGGCGCCGTCGTCCTGGAGAAGCACGCCGATTTCCTGCGCGATTTTCGCGGCGACACGGTGCATCCCTCGACGCTGAACGTGATGGACGAGCTCGGGCTGCTCGACGACTTCCTCGCGCTGCCGCACCACAAGATCGGCCGCTTCACGGCGCAGTTCGGCGAAGAACGGGTGGTGGTCGGCGACTTCTCCCATCTGCCGGTCCGCGCGCCCTACATCGCCATGATGCCGCAATGGGATTTCCTCGACTTCCTGGCGGCTCGCGGCAAACGCCATCCAACCTTCACCGCCCTGATGCGAGCCGAGGCGACCGACCTGATCGAGGAGGGCGGCCGCGTGGTCGGCGTGCGTGCCACCGTCGCAGGCGCGTCGCAGGAAATCCGCGCCGACCTGGTGGTCGGTGCCGACGGTCGCCATTCGGTCGTGCGCGCGCGCGCCGGCTTCGAGCCGATCGTGCTTGGCGCACCGATGGACGTGCTGTGGTTTCGCATCAGCCACCGGTCCGGTGACACGACCGAGAGCATGGGCCGTTTCGATCGCGGCAGCATCCTGGTGACGCTCGACCGCGGCGACTACTGGCAATGCGCCTATGTCATCGCCAAAGGCTCGGCCGATGCCATCAAGGCGGCGGGCATCGAGCGCTTCCGACAGCGTATCGTCGAGCTCATGCCGTTCCTCGCCGAGCGCGTCGGCGAGCTTGCGACTGTCGACGATCTGAAACTTCTGACCGTCGGTGTCGAACGCTTGGACAAGTGGTGGAAGCCCGGTTTGCTGTGCATCGGCGATGCCGCCCACACCATGTCGCCGATCGGCGGCGTCGGCGTGAACATCGCCGTCCAGGACGCCGTCGCCGCCGCCAACATCCTGGCCGCGCCGCTCAGGGAAGGCCGGCTGAAAGACTCCGACCTCGCCGCCGTGCAGGCGCGTCGGTCGTGGCCGGTGCGCGCCACCCAGGCAATCCAGGTCTTCCTGCAGAACCGCATGATTGCGCCGACGCTCGCCGGGACCCGACCGTTGCGACCGCCGTGGCCGGTGCGGCTGATGAATGCCGTGCCGTTCCTGCGGCGCATTCCCGCGCGCGTCCTGGGGCTAGGCGTCCAGCCAGAACACGTGAAGACCAAGGAGGATTTGCGTTAGATCAAAGCGTCGCGCGCCACGTCGTTCGAGATTGCCGCCATCATGGCAGCGATCGCGAAGGCTTCGACACTGCTTTCGATCACTACTCTTACGATGATGGTGCCCATGGCGAAGGCGCAAGATGTGGCGCGCAGACAGGCGCTGGCCGAGCGTTGGTGCGCCAGCTGCCATATCGTCAGCCGCGCCGCAACCACCGGCCGGTCGGACGGCCTGCCGACATTCCCCGCCTTGGCGGCCCGGCCGGACATCAATGCTGCGACGTTGAAGGGCGCCATGACCGCCACCCACAGCCGCATGCCCGACTTTCAGCTCGGCGCGCGCGAGCAGGATGATCTGGCCGCCTACATCATGAGCTTACGGCCGCGATAGCGGCTAGCTGGAGCACAATCCACCCAGGTGGAATCAGCGGAGCGGATTGCGCTCTACGTCTCCGTCACGTCACCGTCGCCGCCGCTCTGGCCTGGCGCACAGCCAGCGCCAGCGCTGCGCCGAGATCGGCTAGAAGCTTGCCGGTCGCCTCGTCGGTGAGCTTGCCGTCGGTGAAGCGATTGGCCGCCTGGCCGATCATGACCTCCGGCTTGTTGAGCGGCCGCCCGTCGAGGAACACCAGCGTTTGCCGCAGCTGATACTGCGCGCGCGCCGTGCCCAGAAGGCCGCCGGCGGCGCCGAAGATCGCCACCGGCTTGGCGGCGAACGGTTGCGGGATCATGCGCGACAGCCAGTCGATGGCGTTCTTCAACGCCGCCGACGTGCCGTAGTTGTACTCCGGCGTCACCAGCACGATGCCGTCGGCCTCGAGCATGGCCTTTTGTGCAGCCTGCACCGTGTCGGGAAACCCTCTGGCCTGGATGTCGGCGTTGTACAGCGGCCAGTCGCCGATTTCGACGGTCGAGACGGAGCCGCCGGCCGGCAGCCGATCGATGAAGGCATTGAGCGCCATGCGGTTGAACGACGCCGCGCGCAGGCTGCCGCAGAAGGCGACGAGTTTGAACGACTCCGGCATGCTTCGGTTTCTCCTCGGTTACTGATGCTTTGTCAGCGATCCAGCTGGCGGCTACATAGGAGGGGTGGGGAGAATTGGCAAACGTCATGCCGTTGCGCGACATCACATTGGATGACATCGAATCGCTGGCCGTTGGCGCTTGGGTGCTGGGCACCGGCGGCGGCGGCAGCCCGTATCTCGGCCTGCTCAACATGCGGGCGCTGTACAAGGAAGGCCATCGCGTCCAGCTCATGCCGGCGGACGAGCTCGCCGATGACGACTGGGTGGCCGCAGTGTCGAACATGGGCGCGCCCCTGGTCGGCCAGGAGCGGCTGACCGACAGCCGCACCATCGCCCGCGCCGTCGCGCTGATGGAGGAGCATATCGATATCCGCTTCCGCGGAATCATGTCGCTCGAGATCGGCGGCGGCAACTCGATCCAGCCCCTGATGGCGGCCGCACATTTGAAGCGCCCGGTGATCGATTCCGACATGATGGGTCGGGCCTATCCAGAAGCGCAGATGACATCGGTCGCAGTCGGCGACCTGAAGCCTTGTCCGCTCACCACGGTCGACGTGCGCGGCCTGGAATCGGTCGTGGAATCGGTGCCGACCTGGAAGTGGATGGAGCGCGTCAGCCGCAAGATCTGCGTCGAGTACGGCTCGATCGCCTCGACCTGCAAGGCGCCGCGCAGCGGCGCCGAGGTCAAGAAGTGGGGCATCCACGGCACGACGACCAAGGCGATCGCCATCGGCCATGCCGTGCGCGAGGCGCAGCGCCGCCACGAGGATCCGATCGCCG
>Ga0194131_10003710_pt1 | contig 23766 bp, 21 predicted proteins | sample TA2KigO120mmetaG_FD_148631 | JGI IMG/M metagenome (GOLD analysis project Ga0194131, IMG submission 148631) | Freshwater microbial communities from Lake Tanganyika, Tanzania - TA2015053 Kigoma Offshore 120m | ecosystem: Environmental > Aquatic > Freshwater > Lake | place: Tanzania: Lake... | reverse complement strand
CGCTTGGCTCCCTCCGCCCGGTGCCGCAAAGTACGCAGCGTACAATGCCGCTGTCAACGAGAGTCTGGCCAGGACGTCGCCCGCCCAGCGTCCGACACGGGCCCCGACTCCCGCAGAACCCGCGACGCGACGGACGACCACCGCCCGACCCTCCGGCCGGCAGCCGTCGCGGGATCCTCGGCCACCCGCGTCACGCCCAGTCGATTGACGCCTGCTCGCCGCCCCCGGGCGGTGGTCGCGCGGGCAGCGGCGGCGTGATCGATGTCGGCAACCCCAGGTGGCCGAGGATCCGCCGGATCGCCTCCGGGTCCTCGATCGCCGCCACGAAGCGGAGCCGCCCGCCGCAGCGCGCGCATTGCAACACGTCGATCTCGAACACCCGGCGTAGCAGGTCGGCCCACTTCACCCAGCCGCTCCTGCGATGGGGAGCGGCGGTCTTCTCGTCGGGCGATCCGCCGCCTGCTGGCGCCGACGTGTGTCCTGCCTGAGGCGCCGGGGCAGCTCGGGCTTCGGTCGCCGCGGGGCTTTCGGCGACCTCCCGTGCCCGCGCCACCGCGCCGCGCCGCCGTGCTGCATGGGGCGCGAACACGCCGTGGTACAGGAGCAGATTCACGCGCGGCTTCGGCGTCAACGCCGAGAGCCGCCCGAGGAAGTCGAGTGGGTCGAACAGCAGCGCGCGCGTGCCGTCGCGCCACGGCCGGCGCAGCTCGAGGCGCACGCGGCCGTCCGGGACGATCGACAGAGAGTCCTGGGCGATCGGCGGCCGCAGGACGTAGCGAACCAGGTGCTCGAGGCGGGACCGATCTCCGGCAGGGACGGCGACCCCCGCGTGGAGGTCGAAGCCGGCGATGTGCGCGTTGCACGGCGCAGGCGCGTCGTCGTCCTTCGGCGGAGCCTCGCTCGCGCGTCCGAGGCGAGCCGTTCTCGCTCCGGCCTCGGCACCGAGCGCCGAGCGTCCGGCCACCGACGCAGCCGCGAGGCCGGCAAGCAGCGGCGATTCCCCGGCGAGCTTGTCATGGCGATCGCCCTCGACCATCCCGTCCCCCTCGACGTCGATGCCGTGGCGGCGCGCGAGACGCACGACGCGGCGGCGCACCGTCGCGAGCACGCGCCAGACGTCGTGATCCGACGGCGCCGGCAGCGGCACGAAGCGCGCGCCGTCACCGTCGAACACGCCCTGCGCGACGAGCGAGTGGAAGTGGATGTTGACGTTCGCGGCCGAGCCGAACCGCTGGATCGCGGTGACCGCACCGCCGCGACCGTCGGCGATACCGCGCCGCCGCGCGCGGCGCCGCTCGAAGGACAGCACCGCACGGAGGAACACCGCGAGCACGCGCCGGCAGAGCCGGTGGTCGTAGGCGAGCGCGTAGCGCAGCCGGTGCGGCGTGGTGAGCACCCACTGGCGGACCGGGAGGCCGCCGAGAACATCGTCGACCAGGTGCGCGGCGAGGCTCGCCATCCTGCGCCCGGTGCACGACGGACAGAAGCCGCGCCCCTTGCACGAGAACGCGACCAGCAGATCCTGCTGGCACGCGTCGCAGCGGAAGCGGGCGAAGCCGCGCGCGAGCTGGCCACACGTCAGGAACTCGCGTAGCTCGCGCTCGACGAAGTGCGGCAGGCCATCGCCGTCGCTGCGCGCACGTGCCTCGGCGAGAAACGTCTCGAGATGCTCGTGGACGAGCCGCTGCAGCGCGCCGTGCTCGGGCGCGCGCGGGCGGTAGCCGGGCGGAGTGACCCCGCCAGGGTCCGCGGTACCGGCGCCCGCCGGGAAGTTGCTACCCGACTCCACGCTCCCGCCGACTGCGGGTGGCGTGCCGGTTGGCCAGATCCCGGCATGTCACGCGGCTGCTCGGTGCGCCTCTCGGTGGCGCGAGCCGGATGCAACCTTGCGTCACATCTCGCCGGCAACGGCTTGCTTCATGGAGGCGGCGACCCGCAGCGCGGAGAACGAGCTCGCGGACACGATCGCGCGCCCGCCCTCGAACTTTGTCGGCGGCATCAAGCCCGGCAGAGCGCGATCACTCCGCGCCCGCTTCCGGTGCACCGCCTGGAGAAGCAGTGCGCGCCACCGGGGAGAACGTGCACCTCAATTCAGCGGTAGGATGCCCCAAAACGGGGAACCCACCGGGAACCCCATCGGTCAGGCGTCTCGGGGTGCCGCTCCCCAAAGTGAAAAACCCCTTGCAGCACAAGGGGTTTTCCGAGAGCGGGCGACCGGGATCGAACCGGCGACGTCCAGCTTGGGAAGCTGGCATTCTACCGCTGAATTACGCCCGCGTGTCCCGACTCATACCCCCGCCACCGCGGACAAGCAACGCGCGAAGGCAACGCGCGAAGGCCCGGCGAACAGGGCGCCTCAGCAGAAGTCCGACCCCCCGTCGACGTTCACGTTCGCCCCGGTCATGTACGAGTTCCTCCGCGAGCCGACGAACGCGATGACCGCACCGATCTCCTTCGGATCCCCCGCCCGCGGCATGTGCGCCGGGTGGCCGTAGTCTTCGGCGATCCAGCGCATGCAGTCGTACAGATTGTCGGGGTTCAGCCCGCGCTCCGCCGGCAGCGCGCGCATCGCCGCCTTGAAGCTCGCCGACGCGAACGACCCCGGCGACACGGTGTTCACCAGGATCTCTTCTTTCGCCAGCACCAGCGACATGTTCTTGCTCACGCTGGTCATCGCGGCCTTCGCCGCGGTGTAGGCGGCGAGGGTCTCGCTCTGCCGCTTGGTCGAGTGCGCCGACACGTTCACCACGCGTGCCCATGCGGCGGTGCGGAGCAGCGGTAGTGCGGCGCGCGTGCAGCGCACGGCGGACATCGCGCCGAGGTCGAAGGCGCGGTGGTACTCCGCGTCGGGGATGCCGTCCCACGTGCTGCGCGCCCCACCCGGACCGGCCGCGTTCACCAGCGTGTTGATCTCGCTCCAGCGCAGGCGGATCTGCTCGAACGCGGCGTCGATCGTCGGCGGGTCGAGCAGGTCAATGCGCGCGCCCCAGGCGTCGGGGCTGCCGAGCTCCGTCAAGCGCGCGACCGTCTCGTCGATGCCGGCCTGCTCGCGCGCCAGCACGACCACGCGGGCGCCGTCGGCCGCGAAGCACTCGGCGGCCGCACGTCCCATGCCCTTCGTGCCGCCCTGCACGCAGACGGCGGCGTCCTTCAGTCCCAGATCCATGCTTCACCTCCGCGGGAAACCATCCCGGTGACCGCACGATTCGACAATCGGACCCCGGTCGTCTAGCGAGCAGCCGTGACCGGACTCCGGAGACGGGCGCGCAGCACGGTGCTCACTCTGACGCTCACGCTGGCGCTCGCCGCGGCCGCCTGCGGCGGCGGCGACGACGGCTGCGCGGGGTACATCACGATCAACGCAACGCCCGAGCAGTGCGCGCAGATCGCCGAGCGCTTCGGCTGCACGAGCTACGAGGTCGACGGACCGTCCTGCGGCCTCACGGCCTGCGTCACCTGCACGGATCTGTAGCCGCGACGCCGCGGTCGTCGTCGCCATCGGGTCGGATGCTGCGATCGCCGGTTCAGTAGCCGAGCTCGCGTAGCGCCGGCCCGAGCACGCGCTCCAGGCTCGCCAGCTCCTCCGTCCGGGCCGCGGCCTGACGGTATCCGGCGAGCTCGGGGTTCACCTGCTCCAGCGCCTCGCCCTTCCAGGGCATCGAGCGTTCCAGCACGACGGCGGACGGGCCGGCGTCCAGCTGCGATTCCTTGAGCTCGAGGCCGATGAACTGCATCGCCGCCGCGAGCTCCTCCCGGGGGTCGGAGAGGAGGCTCTCGTAGCGGATCGAGCGAAACCGCGTCGGATACGCCGCCGTGGACTCGCGCATCAGGCGGACCGCCTTCAGCCAGGCATGCGCGGCCGTCTCCAGCCGCCGCGGCCCCCACGGCATGGCGCACAGCGAGAGCGCAGCGTCGCGGCCGTCACGGTAGATGCAGAGGATGCGCGCCTCGGGGAAGTCCCGGAGAACCTGCGGCACGTAGCGCAGGTGAAGCGGCGTCTTCTCACCGCAGCGCGGCTTCCGCCGTGCTGCCGCGTGCAGATCGAGGATGGCGTCGAGCAGCACGCCCGGCTGGGGGGAGCGGCCGCACCGGGCCAGCAGCTGGCTGCTGGTCAGGCCCAGCTCCGGCAGCCGGCGCCAGCGCCGCAACAGAAGCTCCACGCCGACCAGCCGGGCGAGGGGCAGCCAGGGCGCCAGCTCGCGGTAGAAGCCGGTCTCCGGGTTCATCGCCAGTCGACTGTGGCGACCGAGGAGCACGCTCAGCAGCGTGGTACCGGAGCGCGCGGCGCCCACGACGAAGACCGGATTGCGCATGGTCGGAAACGCTTGATCGTTTCACGGAGCGCAGTATTGGTTCGCTGCGATGACGCCCAGCGCCGTCTTCCCGCTTTCGCCGCTCCCCGTGCGCGAGGTTCCCTTCGATCACGTCGTACAGGAGGAGTTTCTCGAGCCCGCGGTCTTCGAGGAACCCGAGCGGTCCTTTCCGACGTGCGGGCCCAGCACCGGCCGCACCGGCTTCTCGTACTACTGGGGGGACGAGGAATACCAGCGGCTCATCACCGGCAACTGGGCCTGGAAGCGCTTCTTCGAGACCGTGCACTCGCAGGACTTCGTGCGCTTCTGTGCCGTGCAGTTCGCCCGGACGTGCCGCGATCACGGGTGCACCGTGGATTTCGACAAGGCCGTCTACGTTCCGTACCGCGAGAGCCGCGAGGACAAGGAGCGCCGCCACCTGCGCGCGGTCACGCACGCACCGCACGAGCTCTACGTGCGGCTCGACGTTCACCAGGGGCACCTCGGCTACCGCCGGAAGGTCCACCTCGATCACCGGCGGCGCGTGGCGACGCTGCTGATCTACTTCTGCGACTCGCACGAGTCGGCCCGCGAAGGCGGCGACCTGGTGTTGCACCGTAGCCTTCTCCGCGTGATCCGTCCGGAGGCCGCGCGGGTGCGACCGCAGCGCAACCTGATGGCGGGCTTCGCCTGCAGCCCGGTGTCCTACCACTCGGTGCCGGACATCGTGGCGCAGTCCTCGCCGCGCAACTTCGTGCAGGTGCAGCTTTCGAGTCAGGTCGACGCCTGGCCGCGCTGACCTCAAGGCCAGGGGACGCGCCAGCCCGGCGGGCCCGGGTCGGGCGGCAGCAGGGGGATCTTCGGCTCGCCCGGCTCGATGGGGTGGCCGAGATGTTCGGCAAGGAACGCTCGGTAGCGGCCCGCCAGGGGTGCGACGTCGGCGGTCAGCAGCGTCTCGTAGCGTATGCCCAGCTCGTCCAGCAGCGAAAAACGGTGCGGGTGCCAGGCACCGCGCTTCGGGTCCGCGATCCAGACCGGCGTTCCGAACGCGAGGCAGGGCAACGCGACGTGCAGCCGCGTGGTGTGGACGGCTTCGGCGGTGCGGTAGCGCTCCAGCAGCCCGAGCGCGAGCGCCCATCCGCCTCGTACGTCCAGATCGCGCGAGATGGCGTGCGTCAGCGCCTGGCCGGGTCCCGCGCAATCCACTGAGTACACGCCCCGGCGGGGACCGTCGTAGCGCGGCAACGTGCGCGTGGCGCAGCCGACGAGCGACGTCGGAATCCCGGCAGCCGTCAGCGCCTCCACGGTGGAGCGGTCGCGTGCCCCCACGGGATGGGAGCATTGCTTCATCCAGCGCAGGTACGCGCGCTTGCGGAAGTGCGGCCCGCTGACGCCGGCCAGCAGGCACGACGGTCCGCCGGCAGGCGGCGGTGCGTCCTTGTCCAGCATGCCGTTGAGCACCAGTCGGCAGTCGGCCGGCGCGTCGCGCAGCCGGTGCCGGTACACTCGCTGCGCCTGCGGCAGCAGCCGGCTCAGTGCGGGCGTCTGGATCACGTCGCCGACGTTTTGGGTACGGTACACGACTACGCTATGGGTCATGGCAACACGGACGGCGTCGCATCTTCGCGCACTTCGCGTGTCACGATCGATGGCTCTGAGGAATCCGGAAACGCCAGCGCGCTCGCCGATGCGCGTCTGCCTGATCACCACCTACTATCCTCCCTACCACTTCGGCGGCGATGCCGTGTTCGTCCGAAGCCTGGCGAGAGCTCTGCGTACCCGCGGTCACAGCGTGGAGGTGATCCACTGCGAGGACGCCTATCGCATCCGCGCCGGCTCGGACACGGTGGCGCCGGATTCGAGCGACGACGCGGTGGTGGTGGTGCACCGCTTGCGCAGCCGATGGGGTCCGCTGTCACCCCTGGTCACGCAGCAGACCGGTCGACCCGGTCTGAAGCACCGGGAGCTGGCGCGCCTTCTCGACCGTCCGTTCGACGTCGTGAACTTTCACAACATCTCGCTCGTCGGCGGGCCGGGCGTGCTGCAGATGGCCAGAGCGCCCGTGCGGCTGTTCTCGCTGCACGAGCACTGGCTGCTGTGCCCGACGCACACCTTCTGGAAGAACGGCCAGGAAGCCTGCCAGTTGCGGGAGTGCGTCCGCTGCTCGTTGCGATCGGGCATCCCGCCGCAGCTCTGGCGCTACACCGACCTGGTGCAGCGGTCACTCGAGCACGTGGATGCGCTGATCGCGCCGAGCGCGTACACGGCGCGACGGCACGCCGAGGCCGGGATCGCCGGTATCCGCCTGCTGCCGACGTTCGCCGACCTCCAGGTGGCTGAGCGCGAGTACGCGCCTCCGGCGCGGCCCCGCTTCGTGTTCGCCGGCCGGGTCACGGCCTCGAAGGGAATCGACGGGCTGGTGGAAACGTTCTCCCGCTTGCCGCAGTTCGACCTCGACGTCGTCGGCCTGGGCGACCTGCTCGAGCCGCTGCGCCAGCGTTACGCCCGGTGCGGATGGATCCGCTTCCTCGGCCACGCGCCGCATGCCGACATGGTGCGCCACTACCGCGACGCCACGGCGATGATTCTCCCCTCGCTCGCTCCCGAGGTCTTTCCGCTGTGCGTGCTCGAGGCGTTCGCCTGCTCCACGCCGGCGATCGTTCGCGACGCGGGCGGCGCGCCGGAGGCGGTGGCGGCGAGCGGCGCGGGATTCGTGTACCGCAACGAGGGCGAGCTGCTCGACGCCGTCGGCCGGCTGGCCGCCGACCGCGAGTTGCGTCGCCGGCTGGGCGACCGCGCCCGGGCGGCCTTCCTCGCGAGCTACACCGACGAACGCTACCTCGACGGCTACCTGGCGCTCGTGCACGAGATTCTCGACGCCAAGCGTCTCCGGGGCGGCGCGGCAAGCACGTCGGATCGCGTCGGTCGAACGCCGGTCGGGCGTGCAGGCGCTGCGGTCGGCGACGGGCGGCTGCCGTGATTCCGCGCGGCCCGTTCGCGCTCCCGCTGGCAGGCAATCTGCCCTGGTTCCTGCGGGACAAGGTCGGCTTCCTCACCCGCAGCGCCGCCGCATACGGCGACGTGGTCAAGCTGCACCTGGGCGAGCCGACGTACCTGCTGACGCGCGCGGAAGACATCCAGCACGTCCTCGTCGACAACGCCGTCAACTACGACAAGTCGTGGCGGCTGACCAGCGAGCGCGGCAAGCGGCTGTCGGGCCGCGGCCTGCAGACCAGTGCCGGGGCGACGCACCTGCGACAGCGCCGTCTCCTCCAGCCGGAGTTCCATCGCCGATCGATCGAGACCTTTCTCCCGATCGTGCTCGATCGCACGCGGCGCCGCCTGTCCGGCTGGAACGACGGACAGCGGCTCGACCTGGCGGCCGAGATGGAGTCCCTCTCGCTGTCGACCATCATCGGCGCACTGTTCGGTCCCGGCTATCTGGATCCGGCCCTGGAGGAAGCCCTCACCGTCCGGCGGCGATACATCGAGTACGTGTACGGCTCGTTGCTGCCGTATCCGGAGGCGTGGCCGCTGCCCCTGGTCAGGCGCTACCGCGCGGCGATGCGCTACATCGACGCGGTGATCCGGCGGGAGATCCGCGAGCCCGCTTCGCCGCACGGGTTCGCGGCACGCCTCGCGGCGATCGCCCACCCGGACGGCTCCAGGATGACCGAGGATCAGGTCCGCGACGAGATCCTCAGCCTCACCAGCACGGGCTACGAGACCGTCGGCGAGGCGCTGGCGTGGACCCTCTACCTGCTGGCCCGGCATCCCGAGGTCGAAGCAAGGGTGCGCGCGGAGCTCGCCGAGGTGCTGGGCGAGCGGACGCCGTCGCCCGAAGGCCTGTCGAGGTTGACGTACGGCCGGCAGGTCCTGAACGAATCGATGCGGCTCTACCCGCCGACGTGGATCTTCGTGCGCATGGCGCTGGGCAAGGACACGCTGCCCAGCGGCGCGCCCGTCGAGGCGGGCCGCAAGCTCTACGTGTCGCAGTACGTCGTTCACCGGCACCCGCGCTACTTCTCCGAGCCGGACCGTTTCGACCCCGACCGATTCACTCCGCAGGCCATCGCGGCGCGACCGCGCTTCTCCTACTTCCCGTTCGGGGGCGGACCGAGGCTCTGCATCGGCGAGCACTTCGCGGTGCTGGAGATGCAGGCCGTGCTGTCCCAGGTGTTGCCGGCCTTCCGGTTCGAGCTGTCCGGCGACGCGGTGACGCCGCGGCCGACGATCACGCTGCGGCCGAACGGCGGAGTCCCCGCCGTGGCCCGGAGGCGCGCAGGGTAGCGCCGGGAACGAACGGGGTGCGGCGCATCGCTTCTCCGCGTGACGCACCCCACTCCCCGCACGACGCACCCCACGCGGTGCTTGACAGCGTGCCGACGACCCGGTTCATCCGGCGCATGACCGCAGGCTCGACGACGCACGCGCCCCGGGCGCGCGATCCGGGCGCGTCGCCGGCAGGCGGCGCGCGAGTCGGCATCGAGTCGCACACGTCCTCCGGGTCGCCCGCGGTCGCCCTGGTCGCGCTCGCCTGCGGCGCGGCCTGGATCGCCCTCCTCTACCCCGGCTTCATGAGCCCCGACTCCGCCAACCAGCTCGGCCAGGCACGCAGCGGCGTGCTCTCCGACTGGCACTCGCCGATCGTGGTGCTGCTCTGGATGGCGAGCGAGCGCGTCATCGCGGGGCCGGGCGGAATGCTCGTCCTGCAGACGATCGTCCTCTGGTCCGGCCTCGCGCTGCTGGCACGTCGCATCGCGGCGCCGACCTGGGCGCGGGCGGCCTTCCTGATCGCCCTGGCCTGCGCGCCGCAGATCCTGACGATCGCGGGTGCCATCTGGAAGGACGTCGTGATGGCGGCGCTCCTGACGCTGGCCTTCGGCGTGGCCGTTCGGCGCCTCACCTTCTGGCCCGTGGCGCTGCTCGCGACCATGAGCCGGCACAACGCGATTCCCGCGGTCACGGTCGCGGTGCTGCTGCACCTCGCACCGTCGGGCCCCTCGCTGCCCGCGTTGTGGCGCGCGCTGGCGGCGAGCGCCGCGCTGCTGGCCGTGGCGCATGGGCTCAACGCCGCCGTCGTCGACACGCGGACGACTCCGGCGCAGATCGTCGCGCTCACCGACCTCAATGGCATCGCGAAGCGGACGGGGGCTTCGCCGTCGGTCGATCCGTGCCACCACAAGACGAGCGAGCAGCCGCCGGCGCGCGCGGCGTCGATGGACGAGCCCAAGATCGGGGCCGCGCTCGAGAGGACCCGAAGCCGCCTCGGCGTCTGCGTCGACGAGGCGGCTTCGCGAACGCTGCTCGAGCAGTGGGTCCCGCTGGTGCTCGAGCACCCGCTCGCGTACGCGGACGTCCGCGCCTACATGGCATTCCGGCTGCTCGGCTTCCGCGAAACGCCTGTCACCTTCGTGATGACGCGGAGCAACTACGATGCGGCGACGGCAGGGATCGAGCCGCCCGCCCCGCCCGCGCCGGCGCAGCTCCGGCTCGACGCCTGGATCCGGGGACTGGGGGCGGGGCACCTCTTCCGGCCGTGGATCTAAGGCGTGGTCGGCAGCGGCGCGATTCTCGTCGCAGCACGGCGACGCCGCTGGTGGCCGTGCGCCGTCGCGCTCTCCGGCATCGCGTTCGAGCTCGTGCTCCTCCTCGTCGCGCCGCTCCCCGAGTACCGCTACTCGTACTGGATGATCGTCTCGGCGCTGATCGCGGCGACCTGGCTCGCGGTCGAGGCGATCGGCGGACGCAGCCTCCGGCCTCCGTGCCGACGTCACCCGACGAGCTTCCCGAGGAGCTCCCCCAGCGTGAGCTCGACCGCCCGCGTCTGACCGCCGCCGGCGAGGAACTCGCGCATCCGCGCGCGCGCCTCGGGAAGCGCCACCGACTCGTTGAAGCGTTCGCCTTCGGCCACGAGCCCCGGCTCGACCGGCGGCAGCGCGCAGTCCACGGCCTCCTTCGCCAGACGCACGGCCTCCGCCGGCATCGCCGCGATGCGCTCGGCGAGGGCCCGCACGAAGGGCATCAGCTCGTTCTCGTCGAGCGCGCGATTGACGTAGCCGATCGCCGCCGCTTCGTCGGCGCCGACGTCGCCACAGCCGAGGATGATCTCGAGAGCACGCGCGCGGCCGACGAGGCGTCCGAGGCGCTGCGTGCCGCTGCCGCCGGGAATGATCCCGAGCGCCACCTCGGGCTGCGCGAGCCGCGTCTTGCCGCGCGCGGCGAAGCGCATGTCGAGCGACAGCAGCAGCTCCGAGCCGCCGCCGCGCGCGATCCCCGCGATCGCCCCGATCGACACCTTCGGCATGCGCCGCAACCTCTCGAGCAGCGCCACGAACGGTCCGACCTCGGTGATCGGCTCGGGCTTCGTCTCGGGTAGCGTGAGGATCCAGCTCACGTCCGCGTGCGCGATGAAGAACTCCGGATCGGCGCTCCGGAAGACGATCACCTGCACGTCGCGGTCGTCCTCGAGCAGGGGCACGAGGCGGCCGAGATCGAGAAAGAGCGTGATGTCGAACAGGTTCACCGGCGGGTGGTCGATCGTCACCCACGCGACGCGCTTCTCGACCTCGACCTGCAGAGCCTGCATCCCGTCGTAGCGGCCCATGACGTCCTCCTTCCGCTGCGAGGGCGCACGATCCCGCGCCGCGCCGGCCGCATCAAATGAACACGCCCTGCGTCTGCATCCCTTCGTGGTCGGCGAAGCCGGTGCGGGCGTCAATCCGCGCACGCCAGTAGCGCGCACAGGCCCGTCCGCGTATGATCCCAGCCGCCATGCAGGACGTCATCCGGCGAACGTTCGCCGCCTCGATCACCGCCAAGGAGCGCTTCGTCGTCGAGCACGGCGAGACGCTCGAGCGCGTCGCGCGGCTCATGGCCGAGGCGCTGCAGCACGGCCACAAGATCCTGCTCTTCGGCAACGGCGGCAGCGCCGCCGACGCGCAGCACATCGCAGCCGAGTTCGTGAACCGCTTCCGGATCGAGCGCCGCCCGCTGCCGGCGATCGCGCTCACCACCGACACCTCGGCGCTGACGTCGATCGGCAACGACTACGGCTTCGACCAGATCTTCTCGAAGCAGATCGAGGCGCTCGGCTCGGCCGGCGACGTCGCGATCGCGATCTCGACCAGCGGCAACTCGCCGAACGTCCTGCGCGCGATCGAGGCCTGCGGCAAGGTCGGCTGCTTCGTCGTCGGCATGACCGGCGGCGACGGCGGTGCGATGGCCGAACAGGTCGACTTCCTGCTGAACGTCTCGGCGACACGCGAGACGGCGCGCGTGCAGGAGACGCACATCGTCGCGGCGCACGTGCTGTGCGATCTCGTCGATCGGACGCTCTTCCCGGAGAGCCACCGCCCGGGCGGCACGGGGTAAGCCGTCCGCCGACGACCCCGCTCGCTCGCCATCCCGGAATCAGCCGCGTCGCCCGGGCCGGGGCAAAGCACCACGAGTCGACGATTTCCGTGTTCGAGGGGATGCGTCTACACTACGGCACGTGTCGGAGATCCGCGAAGCACCGTTCGTCCCGGCCTACGCGCCGCTGCCACCGCTCAGGACGGCGCCGTATCCGATTCCACCGCCCCGGCCCGTCGGCAGCTCCACCACGACGCACCTCGCGCTCTTCCTGGCCACGTTCCTCACCACGACGATGGCCGGCGCGCTGAACGTGGGCGTCGATCCGCTGTCGAACCCGCTCGGCCTGGTCGAGGGGCTGCCGTTCTCCTTCACCCTGATGCTGATCCTGCTCTGCCACGAGCTCGGCCACTACGCGCTCGCGGCGGTGCACCGCGTTCCGGCGACGCTGCCCTACTTCATTCCCGGACCGCCGTTCCTCGTCGGCACGTTCGGTGCCTTCATCAAGATGCACGGCATGCCACGGAGCCGCCGGGCGCTGTTCGACGTCGGTGCCGCGGGTCCGTGGGCGGGCTTCGTGATCGCAGTGCCGGCGGTGATCCTCGGGCTTCACTGGTCCGAGGTGCGTCCGCTCGGGGGCGAGCTCGAGGGCGGGCTGTCGCTCGGCAGCTCGATTCTGTTCTCGACGCTGTCGAGCACCGTGCTGGGCCTCCACCCGAACGACGTGACGATCCTGCTGCACCCCGTGGCGCTCGCCGGCTGGTTCGGCATCTTCGTCACGTTCCTGAACCTGCTGCCGATCGGCCAGCTCGACGGCGGGCACGTCGTCTACGCCCTCTTCGGCCGGACTCACCGCAAGATCGCCCGGCTCTTCTTCTTCGTCGTGCTCGCGCTCGGATTTCTCGGCTGGCAGGGCTGGTTCCTGTGGGCGTTCCTGCTCGGCTTCGTCCTGCGCGTGGATCACCCCGATACGCAGGACAGCGACACCCCGCTCGACCCGTTCCGGAAGTTCGGGGCGTGGTGCACCGTGGGCATCTTCGTCCTCACGTTCATGCCGGTGCCGCTGTCCGTCCTCGATGCCGTGCCCGGCTCGGCGCCGACGCGCCGCGAGCTGCAGCGCGCCCCGCACCCCGAGAAGCGCCGCTTCGACAGCGACGCTCCGACGATGGACATCCGCTTCGCCGAGCGGGCGACCGACGCCCCGGCGGCGCCGGTCGCGATCCTCCATCCGGCTTGACATCGGGCGCGGCGACGCACAGAGGTCCGGGCGTGGAAAAGGGCAGGCTGTCCTGGGACGAGTACTTCCTGACCATCACGCGTCAGGTCGCCGAGCGCTCGACGTGCACGCGGGCCAAGGTCGGCGCGATCATCGTACGCGACAAGAGCATCCTCGCGACCGGCTACAACGGCTCGCCGTCGGGGATGCCGCACTGCCTCGAGGTCGGCTGTCTCGTCTACAAGACGCAGAACCCTTCGGGCGAGACCGAGGAGAACTGCTGGCGCACGATCCACGCCGAGATGAACGCGATCGCGCAGGCGGCGCGCAACGGTGCCGCCATCCGCGACGCGTCGGTCTACATCACGCACTCGCCGTGCATCCACTGCCTGAAGACTCTCGTGAACACCGGCATCAAGCACATCGTCTACGAGAAGCCGTACAAGCTGCACACGCTCGAGGAGATCGTGCGCTACACCGAGGTCCGGCTCGAGCACGTCCCGCTGGGGTGAGCCGGAGACCTCGACTCGCGATCGATCCCGTGCCAGCGTATCCGGGCGATGTGGCGCGGGCGCGGGGGCGGATGGATGCTGGCGGGAGCGGGCATCGCGGTCGCTGGGCTCCTGGCGATCGTCCTCGCGCGACGCCTCGCTGCCGATCCCGCACTGCCCTTCCTGTGGCCGTACGCCCCGGCCGGCTGGATCGTAGCACCCTGGCAGACGCAGCTGCGGGCCAGGCCCGTGCAGCCCACGGCTCTCGTCTTCTCGCGCAACTTCGATCTCGACACGCCACCGGCGATCGCGCGGCTGCACCTGCGCGCCTTTCGCGCGGCCGACGTCCGGATCAACGAGCAGCACGCCGTCACGACTCGGCTCGGCGACGACTGGAAACAGGAGGTCGAGGTCGACGTGGCCCGCCTCCTTCGTGCGGGGGAAAACACGCTCTCGGTGCAGGTCGAGAACACGGCAGGCCCGCCCGCGCTGTGGCTCGCGCTGGACCTGCCGGGCACGTCGCTGCTGACCGACGAGCAGTGGCGCGTCGAGACCCTACGCGGCGAGAAGCAGGCGGTCTACGCGACACGCGCGCCGCTGCGCCCGGCGGGAGCTCCGGTGCCCACCCAGACGCGGCTCGACCTCGCCCGCACCGCGCGTTCGGCGACCCCCGATCTGCTGCTGTTTGCCGCGCTCGTCGCCCTGTGCGCGATCGCTGTGCGAAGCGAATCGCGCGGCGCCGCGCCCAGCGCCGAGCGACCGCAGGGCGAGTCCCCGCGAGCGCCACGCATGGTGCTCTTTTCGTGCATCGCGGCGTGGTGTGTGCTGCTGGCGGGCACGTCGCGCGTCCTGCTGATCACGACGGGGTTCGACGCCGAGGGGCACCTCGAGTACGTCGAGCTCGTCCGCACCACGCACACGCTGCCACTCGCCGATCGCGGCTGGGAGACGTATCACCCGCCGCTGTACTACGTGCTGCAGGCAGCGCTCCTCGGCGTCGCCGGCGTCGGCGCGTTCGACGGACCGGGGGCCTTGCTGATGCGCCTGGTTCATCTGGCGCTCGGCATCGTCTACTTGACGAGCGTCGCAGCGTCGCTCGGCCTGCTGTTCCCCGCCGCGCCGCGCCCGAAGATCCTCGGCATGCTGGTCGCCGCGTTCCTTCCGGTTCTCCTCTACGTCTTCCAGTTCCCGAGCAACGAGGTGCTTGCGATCGCGCTCGGCGCGGTCTGCTTCCACGCCTGCCTGCGCGTCGTGTGCGACGGCGCGTCGGGCTTCGGGCGCGAGCTGCTGCTCGGCATCGCCCTCGGGGCGGCGCTGCTCACCAAGCAGTCGGCGCTGCTTCTGGTTCCGGTGATGATCCTCGTCGTCGCGTGGTCCGCGCTGATCCGCAGCGACGGTGGACCGCGGCGCGCCGTCGCGGCCTCGGGGACGGTCCTGGCCGCGCTGATCCTGACGGCAGGCTGGCACTACGCGCGCGTGTGGGCGCGCTTCGGCGATCCGTTCGTCGCCAACTGGGATGGCCGCGCCACACCCGCGTGGTGGCAAGATCCGGGATTCCGCACACCCCATGACTGGATCCGCGTGCTCGGAGCGATCCGCGAACCCTTCTTCGCCGCGAGCGACGGGCTCGTCGCCGGCCTCTACTCGAGCCTCTGGGCGGATTCGTTCGCCGCTGGCGTCGTCAACGCACAGCTCGAGCGGCCACCGTGGCGGAGCCCGCTCGTCGCGCTCGGTCCGCTGCTCGGGGTACCGCTGACGCTCGCGCTCGTCGCTGGCTGGATCGCGACCGCTCGCGTCACGATCGCGAAGCGCGATCCGGCCCGTGCGCTGGCGCCGGCGCTGGTCGCCTGCGCGGTGCTCGCCGCGCTGTGGATGGGGCTCGTGGTGCCTTTCGGCTCGATCGCCAAGGCGTCGTACCTGATGGTCGTCGCAACCCCGCTCGCCGTGCTCGCCGCCGTCGGGCTCGACGGCCTCGCCGGACGCGCGCGATGGCGCTCGGCTCTGGTCCTGGGGTACGTCGTCGGCTGGGCCGCGCTGTCGTTCGCGACCTACAGCCTCGCGTTCGTGCCCGGCGAGCCACGCTGAAGATCGACACCGGCACGCGCGACGTGCCGCACACCGCCTGCATCGCACAGGCGGCGCGCCACGGTGCCGCCATGCGCGACGCGTCGGTCTACATCACGCACTCGCCGTGCATCCACTGCCTGAAGACTCTCGTGAGCACGGTATCAAGCACGTCGTCTGCGAGAAGCCGTACAAGCTGCACGGGCTCGAGGAGATCGTGCGCTAACCCGGGAACCGGGTCGAGCACGTCCCGCTGGGGTGAGCCCCGGCGGAGCGCTCCGGCGCGAAACCGGGCCACGCCACGACCCGCCCCCGCTTCCCGATCAGGAGCGGCCCGCCCGGGCACCGGGAGTCAGAGGTACCCCAGCGACTTCAGCCGCTCGACCTGCGCCGGATCGAGGTTGCCCTTCTTCAGGCCCTCGATGTCCTTCACGAACTGCTCGTGCTCCTGCGGGAACTTCTTGTCGCCCGCGACCAGCACGTCGATCGCCCCGTCCACGTCACCGGCGGTCTTCAGCTTGTCGGCAAGCGAGCGGTACAGTGCCGGCGTGATCTGCGGGGCGTAGGACTGGTTCGCGCCGAGCCGGGCGAGCGTGACGATCACCTCCTGCCCCTGCTTGTCGTTCGCCAGGGCGTCGAGGCGGATCTGCTCCAGGCGCCACGCCATGGCGGCGTCGTCACCGGAGGTCACCCCGACCAGTGCCTGCTCGGAGATGTTGCGCGCCCCCGTCCAGTCGCGGGCGTCGAGCGCCGCGCGAGCGTTCTTCTCGTGGTCGGCGAGCGAGCCCTTGCAGGCGGCGAGGGCGACGAGCGACAGGACGATGAGCCAGCGTGACATCAGAGAGCCTCCGGACCGGTGTGCCCACACGCGGGCGGCACCCGGTGGACCGCGGACGGGCCAACGCGTACACTCCCGTTTCCCGCCAGTCGGTGTTCCATGTGTGCCACGCCGAACCCAGCTTGCCCGGCGCCGCGCCCGACGCGTACCATGCGAAGTTTGCCGGGAGCAAACCGTCGGCGGCCCAGCCGGTCCCGCGGTGACAGCCAGGCGACGAGCCCGACCCCACGATGACGAGCCGAGAACCGAAGCCGCGAGCGGCGCGTGCGACGCACGTCCTGACCCTCGCGCTCACCGCCATCCAGCTCTTCGCCCCGTCGGTCGCCTCCGCGTACATCGGCCCGGGCGCGGGCTTCGCGTTCGCGGGCTCGCTCTTCATGGTGGTCGCGGCCCTCGGGCTGGCACTGCTGATCATCCTGCTCTGGCCGGTCACCACCCTCTGGCGGCTGATCCGTGTCGGCAACCCGTTTCGCAACGCGAGTGCGAAACGCGTGGTCATCGTCGGCCTCGACGGCATGGACCCGGGCCTCGCCACGCGCTTCATGCAGGAAGGGCGACTGCCGAACTTCCAGCGCCTGGCCGAGCGCGGCGTGTTCCGGCCGCTCGACACCTCGAACCCGTCGCTGTCACCGATCGCCTGGTCCACCTTCTCGACCGGGACCGATCCGTCGCGGCACGGCATCTACGACTTCATCACCCGCGACCCGTGCACCTGCGCACCGATGCTGTCGAGCACCGAGATCCGCGACGCGAAGAAGGTCCTCAACATCGGGCGCTACATGATCCCGCTCGAGAAGCCGAAGATCCGGCTGCTGCGCAAGGGCACGCCGTTCTGGAAGCTGCTCGGCGACAAGCACATCCACTCGATCATCCAGCGCGTGCCGATCACCTTTCCGCCGGAGCCGTTCCGCGGACTGCTGCTGTCGGGCATGTGCGTGCCGGACCTCCGCGGCAGCCAGGGCACGTTCAGCTTCTTCTCGACCGCGAGCGGTGACGCCGGACAGGCCGCGTTCACCGGCGGCGAGCAGACGGTGCTGCGGCGCAACAAGCAGGGAGTCATCCGGAGCCGCATCGTCGGGCCCGACAACTCCATCGAGAAGGGCCATCCCCGCCTCACCCTGCCCTTCTCGCTGATCGAGGCGAACGACCGGAGCTCTGCGCGCCTCGAGATCGACGGCTGCGCGCCGATCCAGCTCGAGCTGCAGCGCTACTCGGAGTGGATCACGCTCACGTTCGACGCCGGGCTCGGCATCAAGATCACCGGCATCGTGCGCTTCTACCTGATGTCGCTCGAGCCGGACGTGAACCTCTACATGACGCCGATCCACATCGACCCGGAGAATCCGGCGATGCCGATCAGCCACCCGAAGATCTACAGCGTCTACCTCGCAAAGAAGCAGGGCCCCTTCGCGACGCTGGGCCTGGCCGAGGACACCTGGGCGCTCAACGAGCGCGTCATCGACGAGAAGGCCTTCTTCGACCAGGCGATGCTGATCTGCGACGAGCGCGAGCAGATGTTCTTCGACGCGCTCGAGCACCGCCGCCAGGGGCTCGTCACGACGGTGTTCGACACGACGGACCGCATCCAGCACATGTTCTACCGCTACCTCGACCCGACCCACCCGGCGAACCGCGACAAGGAGTCCTCGGCCTACGCCGGCGCCATCGCGCGCACGTACGAGCGCATGGACGGCATGGTCGGCAAGCTGCTCGACCGGCTCGGCGACGACCCCGAGACCGTCGTCATCGCGATGAGCGACCACGGCTTCACGAACTTTCGCCGCGGCGTCAATCTCAACACCTGGCTGCGCGACGAGGGCTACCTCGTCCTGAAGGACGACGCTGCGACGAGCGGCGACTGGTTCGAGAAGGTCGACTGGTCGCGCACGCGCGCGTTCAGCCTGGGATTGACGGGCCTGTTCGTCAACCGCAAGGGGCGCGAGCGATCCGGCATCGTACAGGAGGGCGACGAGTACGTCGCGCTGATCGCCGAGATGATGCGCAAGCTGGAAGCGCTCGTCGATCCGGCGACGGGCGAGCGCTGCATCCGGAAGGTCCGCTCCGCGATCGCCTCGGCCGATGGACCGTACCGCTACGACGCTCCCGACCTGCTCGTCGGCTACGAGGGCGGCTACCGCAACTCGTGGGAGTGCGCGACGGGCGCCGTCACGCCCGAGGTCTTCTCCGACAACACCAAGAGCTGGTCGGGCGACCACTGTGTCGACCCCGAGATCGTACCCGGCGTGTTCTTCTGCAACCGGGCGATCACCGTCGAGCGGCCACACATCGCGGACATCTCGTCGTCGGTCATGCGCCTCTTCGGGCAGGAGCCCGGGCGCCACATGCAGGGCCGGATGATCTTCGCCGACGGCGGCGCGAGCGCGAAGGTCGCGGGCGCGCTCGACCCGGCGACGCTCTTGCAGTCGGGTGCCGCGCCGGGCGCGCTGGTCCATCCGGCAGCCGCCACCGACACGCGCGTCGAGCGGCGCGAGGTCGCGCGTGCGTAGAGCCGCGGGGCTCCTGCTCGCGATCCTGCTGCTGCTCGGTTGCCTCGCTGCGCCGCCGAGCGCACGCGCAGCCGGCGGCGCGTCGGACGGCAAGCCCGGCATCTTCGTCCTCGGCGTCGACGGCATGGACCCCGTCGTCCTGCAGCGCCTGATGAACGAGGGGAAGATGCCGAGCTTCGCGAAGCTCGCCGCGACCGGCAGCTTCCAGAACCTCGGCACGGCAAACCCGCCGCAGAGCCCGGTCGCGTGGTCGACCTTCGTGACCGGCATGAATCCCGGCGGGCACGGCGTGTTCGACTTCGTGCACCGCGACCCGAAGACCTACCTGCCGATCAGCTCGGCGACCCTCCCCGCGGACCCCGGCAGCGCGGTGTCGCTGTTCGGCTACTACATCCCGATCGGCGGCTCGACGCCGCAGAACACGCGCGGCGGCGTTCCGTTCTGGGATCCGCTGATGGCGGCCGAGGTGGACGTCGAGGTCTACCGGATGCCGGGCAACTACCCGCCGCCGCCGTCGGACGCGAGAGTCCTCTCCGGCATGGGAACGGTGGACATGCGCGGCGGCTACGGCACGTACTCGTGGTTCACGACGTACCCGGTCCAGGGCCGCGAGCACATGAAGGGCGACATCCGGCAGGTGAGCCTGTCCGACGACGACCTCGACGGAACACCCGACACCGTGCACGCGACCCTCAAGGGTCCGCCGGACGTCTTCCGCCTGCCGCCGGGCCACGTCCCCGGCGACGCCGACCACCTCACGGTCCCGGTCACGTTTCGCGTCGACCCGGAGGCGGACGCGGTGCTGGTCGAGGTCGGCGACAGCCGCGCGCTGCTGCGCGCCGGCGAGTGGTCGGCCTGGCTGCAGGTGCAGTTCCATCCACTGCCCGCGAGCCTGCTGCCGCTCGAGGGCATCGTGCGCTTCTATGTGCGCCAGGTGCGTCCAGGCCTCGAGATCTACGCGAGCCCGGTGAACATCTCGCCGGCGAACCCGGCGCAGGACATCTCGACGCCGTCATCCTTCGCAAGCGAGCTCTTCGCGCTGCTCGGCTACTACTACACGCAGGGCATGCCGGAGGACACGAACGCGCTCAAGGACCGCATCTTCGACGACGACGACTACGCGCGCCAGGTCGCCCTCGTGCAGCAGGACACGGCCGCCATGCTCGACCTGGCGCTGACCCGCTTCGCGCCCGGCGACCTGACCTTCATGTACCTCTCGGACATCGACCTGCAGTGCCACATGCTGTGGCGCCTCGGCGACCCGAAGGACCCGTCGGCACCGCCGCACCCCGCGCGCGCCGCCGACGCGCACGCGGTCGCGGCGCACGGCGAGGACATCGAGGGCTACTACCGGCACGTCGACCAGCTGCTCGGCGGCGTCCTCGGGCGCGTGCCCGAGGGTACGCTGGTCGTCGTGATGAGCGACCACGGCTTCCAGCCCTACACGCGCAAGGTCAACCTGAACGCGTGGCTGCGCGACCACGGCTACCTCGTCCTGAAGGACGGCAAGCCGACCGGCAGGATCACCACCGGCGACGTCGACTGGTCGAAGACCCGCGCCTACGGCCTGGGCTTCAACGCGCTCTACGTGAACGAGCGCGGCCGCGAGGCCGAGGGGATCGTCGACCCCGCGCAGTCGGCGGCCCTGCTCGCCGAGATCGGTGCGAAGCTCGAGGCGTGGCGCGACGGCGACGCGCGCGTCGTACGACGGGCCTTCCTCGGGGAGAAGATCTATTCCGGGCCGCGCGCGGCCGAGGCCCCCGACATGGTCGTCGGCTACGACGCGGGCTACGGGTGCTCCGACGAGAGCACGCTCGGCGAGATCTCGGCGGCCGTGATCGAGGACAACCTGTCGCGCTGGTCCGGCAACCACTTGATGGACCCCGAAGTCGTCCCGGGCGTCCTCCTCACCAGCCGGAAGCTGCCCCGGACGGGCTACGCACTCCCCGACGTGACGGCGACCCTGCTCGCACATTATGGTGTCCCCCTGCCCCAGGGCATGGAGGGCAAGGACGTCTTCGCCCCCTAGGAGGATGCGATATGTTCGGACTCGGCAAGACCCAGTCGATCAAGCTCGAGCGTGACCTGTACGACCGCGTGAAGAAGATCGCCGACGTGGCGGGCTACGCGACCGTCGAGGAGTTCGTCACGCACGTTCTGGAAAAAGAACTGATCCACTTCGAGGACGCGAAGAGCGACGACGACATTCGCAACAAGCTGCGCGGGCTCGGCTACATCTCCTGAACGGGCACCCCGCCCGCTTCGCCCGACGTGCAGACCTTCAACGCGATCACGAGCCGCCTCTTCGACGTGGTGCTCGCCCCGTTCGGGCACCGCTGGGCGTGGTTCGACCTGCTCCTCTGGCCGATCCTCGCCGGCGTGGTCGCATTGCTGATCTACAAGCTGGTCAGCAACCAGCAGGGCATCGCCGACGCGAAGCGGCGCATCATGGTCAACCTGCTCGAGGTCGTGCTGTACCGCGAGAACGTGCTCGGCGTGCTCGGCTCCACGGCGAAGGGCCTCGCGCAGAACGTCCGCTACGTCGGGTACAACGTCGTGCCGATGCTGGTGATGATCGTGCCGATGACGATCGTCCTCGTGCAGCTCGTCGCGCACTACGCGTACGCACCGCTGAAGCAGGGCGACGTGCAGCTGCTCGAGGTGTCGCTCGCGCCGGGGACGAGGGTCGCGCCGCGCGACGTGACGGCGGACTTCCCACCGGGGGTCGCGGTCGAGGCGGGTCCCGTGCGCACCGCCGACGGGCGCGTGCTCTGGCGCCTTCGCATGCTGGAGGACGGCGACCACGTGGTCACGCTCCGCGCCGGCGACGCGGTCGAGCAGAAGATCGTCCCGGTGGGCGACGGACCGCGAAAGGTCCCGGTGCTGCGCACGCGCACCTGGGAGGCGCTGCTCTACCCCGGCGAGGCCGCGCTGCCCGCGGGCTCGAGCTTCGAGACCATCAAGCTCGCCACGCCGCAGCGCGACCTGAACCCGTTCCCGAGCGGCGAAGGCGGCATCCTGCTGTGGTTCTTCGTCGCGTCGCTGGTGGCGGGCTTCCTGCTCCGCAAGCGGCTCGGCGTGACGCTCTGAAGCGAGGATCGCGATGTCCCTTCTCGACTCACTCCGCGGCCTCCTCGGCGGCGGCCAGGCGAAGTACGGCGAGCCGATCGTCATCGTGTCGGGCCTGCCGCGCAGCGGGACGTCCATGATGATGAAGATGCTCGACGCGGCCGGCATCCCGATCATGACCGATGCCGTGCGCACCGCCGACGTCGACAACCCGAAGGGCTACTTCGAGCTCGAGCGCGTCAAGGAGCTCGAGAAGGACCCCGACCGCAGCTGGGTGCGCGAGGCGCGCGGCAAGGCGCTCAAGGTCATCTCCTTCCTGCTGAAGGACCTGCCCGACGACAACGCCTACCGCATCGTCTTCATGCGCCGCGACATCGACGAGGTGCTGGCGAGCCAGAACAAGATGCTCGTCCACCGCGGCGAGCAGGACACCACCGACGACGCGGTCATGGCGGAGGCCTACAGGAACCACCTCGCCGCGGTGCGCATCATGGCGCGCAAGAAGGACAACTGGTCGATCGTCGAGATCCGCTACGACGAGGCGATCCGCGACCCGGCGGCCGTCGCACGCAAGGTCAACGCGTTTCTCGGCGGCCGCTACGACGTGCAGCGCATGGTCGAGGCGGTGGACGAGAAGCTCTACCGCAACCGCAAGACGGCCTGACGCGCCATCCCTGCCGGACCCCGAGTTCCCCGCGGCTGCTCGGGCCGGGACGTCGCCCGTGAGGCGTCGGCCATGGCCCCGACTCCCCGAGAACCCGCGACGGGACGGACGACCACCGCCCGACCTCCGGTCGGCAGCCGTCGGCCTGGGGCTCCATCCCGCCCCTCCTGTTCGATCAGCTGTTCGTGAGGAACAGCGCGAACCAGGAGCCGAGCGGGGTGGACGATTCTCTGGGCGAAAAATCGGGGCTTGCGCGCCACGGGGTATAGTCCCAAGATGCCGGGCCAGCCGACTACCAGGGAGGGGTAGCTGCCGTCCCCGCCCGAACCCTCACTCCGATGGGAGCGAAACCCGTGAACCTCTCGACGACTCCCCCACCGACGCGCCTCGGTCGTCGGCATCGCGCGCTGGGCGCGGTCTTCGCCGGACTGATCGTCGCCGCCATGGCGGCGGTCGCGGGCACCCCACAGTCGGCGACTGCAAGCGATTGTACTGATCCGGCACCATACAACTTGTGCATCCCGGGCGGTGCGAACTCGCGTCTCGACTGCATGGCGGAGTGGCTCACGCTCCCCAAGACCGCGCGCAACTACAACCGCGTCCCGAAGCCGGTCATCAAGTGCCTCGAGGGCGACCCGTACTGCGACGAGGATCCTGACCCCGAGAACGGGCTCTGCACGTTCACGACGAGGATCTGCATCAACAACAGGGATCCGCGCCTCCCGAACTGCGTCCCGTCGGACGTGTCGACCTTGGAGATCAACCGGGGGGGCCTGATCACCAACGACCCGGTCGATCAGGCGAACAAGGGCAACCTCGAGTGGGAGGTTCGTTACGGCGGCCTCGGCTCGTACAGCGAGCAGGGCGGGCAGCTGGTGTTCGCCGGCGGGGTCAATGACACACCTGACCTCTGCAGCGGCACGATCCAGCTGTTCGTGCTGATGCCGACGGGGCCCGACGGCACCTACCAGAAGGCGCGGCGCCGCTTCCGCGTGCGCGCCGCTGACGGCGACGGCCGCGTCGACGTCGACACCTTCACCTACTATTGTCTGCCCAGCCGTTGCGGTGACAATCGCCTCCAGGGCAACGAGCAGTGCGACGACGGCAACCGGACCAACGGCGACGGCTGCGATCAGGGCTGCTACGTCGAGCCCGCGCCGACCCCGAGCCCGGTCCCGACCCCGAGCCCGGGCCCGACCCCGAGCCCGACCCCGACCCCGAGCCCGGCCCCGACCCCGAGCCCGGTCCCGACGCCGACCCCGGTCCCGACGG
>Ga0194131_10003709_pt1 | contig 23769 bp, 26 predicted proteins | sample TA2KigO120mmetaG_FD_148631 | JGI IMG/M metagenome (GOLD analysis project Ga0194131, IMG submission 148631) | Freshwater microbial communities from Lake Tanganyika, Tanzania - TA2015053 Kigoma Offshore 120m | ecosystem: Environmental > Aquatic > Freshwater > Lake | place: Tanzania: Lake... | reverse complement strand
AAGCGCCGTATGTACCATGCTCGACGTCGCCACGACGGTCACATCCGTTCCTTCGCGCTTGATGTCGGCCACGCCAAACGGAATCGTATATTCGCCGCTCGGAACCATGCCTTTCATGTTGTACATCATCTTGTCTTCATAAATGATCGTCGGGTTGTCGTCTCGAATGGCGGTTTTGAGCAGCCCCTTGAGATCGGCGGGTGTGGAGGGGATGGCTACCTTGATCCCCGGGATATGGGCCAGCCATGCCTGAAGACTCTGTGAATGCTGGGCGGCGGAAGAGCGACCCGCCCCGATCGTCGTGCGGATCGTAATAGGCACTTTGGCCTGTCCGCCGGTCATATAGCACATTTTGGCGGCTTGGTTGACGACCTGATCCATGGCGATGGTCATAAAATCGCCAAACATGATCTCGACGATGGGTCTCATGCCCGTCATGGCCGCGCCCACCCCGGCCCCCATGATCCCCGCTTCCGAGATAGGGGTGTCGCGGACGCGTTCCGGGCCGAACTCGCCCAGCAAGCCGACGGTAACTTTGAAAACCCCTCCGGCGGCGGCGACGTCTTCGCCCATGAAAAAGACGGTCATATCGCGGCGCATCTCCTCCGCGATGGCCTCGCGCACCGCTTCCCCGTAAGTGATTTCGCGATCAGACATAGACATGTTGCGTTACCTCTTCGATAGACGGATAAGGGGATTGTTTGGCAAATTCGACGGCCTCGAGCACATGTTGCTTGATCACGGCGTCGAGGTCGGCTAGTTCGGCTTCGGTGGCGATGCCGGCTTTGACCATACGACGAGAGAACCGAGGGAGCGGATCTTTGGCCAGCCACCGGTCGGTTTCCTCTTGTGTGCGGTAGGTTTTTTCCGGGTTGCCGTCGCCTACGTGATGCCCCCGGTAGCGGTAGGTCTTATTTTCGATCAGCGAGGGGCCTTCGCCTGTGCGTGCTCGCTCGACCATTTTTTGCGTAGTTTCGTAGACAGCCACCACGTCGTTGCCGTCCACCACTGCGGCGGGCATGTCGAATCCCGCCGCCCGTTCGGCAAGATGTTCACGGATGGCCGTCACCGCCCGGTGCGACGTATACTCGCCATACTGGTTGTTTTCGCATACAAACAGCACCGGCAGTTTCCAGACAGACGCTAAGTTGGCCGCTTCCAGAAACGCGCCTTGGTTGATAGCGCCGTCTCCGAAAAAGCATACCGCCACCAGATCGGTCCCGCGCATCCGGGCAGAAAGCCCCGCGCCGGTAGCCAACCCCATGCCGCCGCCCACGATGCCATTGGCGCCGAGGATGCCGAGACTCATGTCGGCGATGTGCATGGTGCCACCCTTGCCCCGATTGTAACCGTCCACTTTGCCCATCATCTCGGCCATCATGCGGTCCACCTTACCCCCCTTGGCGATCAGGTGACCGTGTCCTCGATGGGTGCTGGTGATATAGTCTTCGTCTTTGAGAGCGGAACACACGCCTACCGCCGAGGCTTCCTGACCGATGTAGAGATGCGCCAATCCCCGCATCAGCCCTTGCGTATATACCTCAAGGACGGCTTCCTCAAACCGCCGAATTGTAACCATGCGGCGATACATTTCTCGACAGAGTTCGGGAGACAGCGACAGCGAATTTTCGTCGCTCGATATCTGAATCATTTCCAGCGTTTCCGACATGGCAAACAAGCTCCTTTCACCGCCCGGCATATCCGTGGGAACAAAGGATCGACAAGATTGAAGCGCGATGAAGTTAGCGGCTTACACCGGTTTCGGCAAGGAGAAAATAAGAAATACGGTGTCTGCTTCTGGCAAGGGTCGCCGGACAGCCTTTTATCACGGGCGTATCGACGGCAGTTCGGCCCACAGGGCGTCCATGTCGTTTTTGCGCGCGGCTGCGGAAGAGACGTCGCGTATCGGGCCGGCGATGGCTTCCAGACGCGACAGCGTCTGGGGCGGTGCGGTAGCCATTTGTGGGATGTCTTTATACACCCATTTGGGTGTGGTCATAAACCGGTCATGAAACACATATAGGGTCATGAGAAAATCATTCACTATCTGATTGGCAAGACAATACAGATGCACGTGGTCGTTGCGGTTTACGGCTTTTTCCCATAAAAGCGAGAACACGGTTCGTCGATCTTTTGTCTGCTGGGCGACGCTGTCGGAAAGTTTGGGAAGGGATTGGCGAAGCAGGGTTTTCCATTCCGTTAGCCGATTTTGGGGATCGAAAAGCGACCGACATTCCTGCAACGCTTCCGCAAGAAAAAGATCGGGGAGTGTCCGGATCGGCGCGACAAGACGGTCCACATCCCCGGCCCTCCAGTACCGGATATGCACAAGGATGGCGTCGCTCCACAACGTGTCGCAGGCGGGTTCGGTCAGGAGTCTGCGGACGCCGGACATACGGTGCAAGGCGGTCCGGCGGTCTGCAGGTGGTGGCAGTTCACGGCAGAATACGGCAATATCTACATCCGAAGACCGGTCCGCCAATCCACGCGCCAGCGAGCCGGAAAGCGCTACCGCTTCCACGCCGGAAAGACTCGAAAGAAGAGAGACAAAGGTCTCCGCGTCCTTCCTAAGCCGGTCGGAACCGGCGTGTGCCATCGGTGAGGACGCCTGCTCTGTTTGGGATGTGTGAACGGAAAGCGTCAGCGTATCGGCGATCAGGGCGGCGGCGATACCCCATGCTTCGCGTGCATCCGTGGCGGCGATCGTTGCGGTCAACCGCTCGCCGCTACAAGGCGGAGCCACAGACAGACGGTCGAGCGTGGTACGGGTGTCTTGCAGCGAAGAGGGATAGGACAGTTCGAGAGAACGCCCGTTCAAACCGTACAACGCGGCGCACACCTGACCTGCGATAAGATAGAGGGCGTAGCGAAAGCGAAGCACATCCCCCCGGTCGATAAGATTGACCGGGGGAAGCCGGAGCCACCAGCCGAGTTGGCTTTCGGCCTCGCCGGGCCACAGTGTCCTGCCTCCGTTTTCATCCATCACCTTTCGGGTTTCCCTTGACCAGAGATGGAAGAATCAGCGTGGGGTCGAACGGAATCTCCGGAAATGCGACGTCCGGGACGGGTGTGGCGGTCCGGGGGAGCAAACGTTCTACGGCGATTTCGTCACAATGCGAAAAACGAGGACAATGCAGACAATCTTTCCACACCTTGTGCGGCAGGGTTTCGCGTGACACCTCCCGAAATCCGAGTCGGTTGAAAAATCCGGGTTCGCGTGTCAAGGCAAAGACGCGCTCAATACCGAGTTCTTCGGCTTCGCGGATCAGTGTCTCGACGATGCGGCGTCCTACACCCGTGCCTTGATAGCCTTTGCGCACGGCAAGTGACCGCACTTCGGCGAGGTTGTGCCACATGATCACAAGCGAGCCACACCCCACGACCGTCCCCGTATCTTCCGCCACGACAAAATCCCGGAGACGCTCGAAGAGTCGAAACGCGGGCAAGGGCAACAACGTGCCTTCTTCTACATACGGACGGATAAGTTCCAGCATGGAAGGCACATCGTGGATGACGGCGCGGCGAAGGATAAGATCGGGTTTCATGGGGCGAGCAACCGTTTTGCCTGTTCGATTTGGCCGAGTATAGCATTTCTGGCGGTTCCGCCCGGAACGGCACGTCGATCGGCACTTTCGTCAAATACGAGCAGTTTCATGGCCTTTTCGTCCAAAAATGGCGAAAAAACACGGCATACCTCGGAAGGGAGGTCCCGCAACGCGCATCCTCGCCGCAACGCCTCGTCTACCAGCGCTGCGACGATACCGTGACCTTCACGGAACGGGACGCCGCATTTTGTCAGATAATCCGCCAGATCGGTAGCCAGCATCGCGTCGTCCATACGAGCGGCGACCTGATCCTCTCTTATTTCCATCGTCTTCCACAACGCCTCAAACACGGTCAGACCGACACCGACTGTGTCGATCGCGTCGAACAGAGGCTCCTTGTCTTCTTGCATATCCTTGTTGTACGCATGGGGAAGTCCCTTGAGTACGGTAAGCAAGGCGACGAGGTCGCCGATCACACGCCCGGATTTTCCTCGGAGCAGTTCCGCGGCGTCGGGATTTTTTTTCTGCGGCATGATGCTGCTGCCTGTAGCTAGACGAGGATGCAGACGAATATATTTGAACTCCGCCGAACTCCAGATCACGATGTCTTCGCAGGCGCGGCTTATATGGATCATGAGGATCGAGCAGACGCCGAGAAATTCGGCGATAAAGTCGCGGTCGCTGACTGCATCCATGCTGTTGGGAGAGACCGCATGGAAGCCGAGTTCCGCCGCTAAAAACGCGCGGTCCACGGGAAAGGCGCTACCTGCCATGGCACCCGATCCGAGCGGGAGCACGTCAACCCGTTTTCGGCAGTCTCGCAGTCGGTCCTTATCCCGCTCCAGCGCAAAAAGAACGGCCAGCGCGTAATGCGCAAAACGGATCGGCTGTGCCTGCTGAAGATGCGTGTATCCAGGAAAGACCACGTCCACGGTTCGCTCGGCAAGACCGAGCAACGCCATCTGACACCGGGCGATGGCGTCGATCGTCGTGTCGATGACTTCCCTCAGATACAGCCGTTCGTCCGTGGCAATCTGGTCGTTTCGGCTACGCCCGGTATGGAGTTTACCGCCTGTGGGGCCGATTTTTTCGATAAGTCGTTTTTCGACGGCCATGTGGATGTCTTCAAGATCGTGGGTCAGCACATATTCGCCGGATGCGATCTCGCGCTCCACCTCGGCAAGCCCGGTTTCGATGGCTGCGCACTCGGCGGGCGTGATCATGCCGATACGAGCAAGACCGCGCGCGTAGGCCACGCTCCCCCGGATATCGACGCGATACAGCCGGCGGTCTACGTCTATCGAAGCGTGAAAATCGTCCATGAGCCGTTTGAGCGCGGTGTCATCGACAGAGGGGTAGGCTTCCAAATGGTCCTCCGGTTTTCGGGTACGGTTTAGCGCCTGTCCAACGAAGCTCTCGCTCGTTTTTGTTTGACGGAGCAGGTCTTCAAAGGTTTTAGGCTTTGCGGTCCGCCAGTGTGTCGCCGAGAATGCCGACGGCCTCGTCTATGTGACTTGGGTCGATGACCAGTGGCGGGGCAAGACGCAGAACCTTTTCACCTGCCGATCCGATCAGCATGCCCCGGTCGCGGCACGCTGCTACGATGCCTTCCACCTTGTCTTCGAATTCGACGCCGACCAGAAGCCCCAACCCGCGTACCGCTTTTATGTCCGGAAACTGGTTTTGCAGATGCCGCAGTTTGGTTTTGAGGATTTCGCCGGACGCGGCGGCGCGGTCTGCTATCCGCTCGTCGATCATTTTGGTCAACACGGAAAGCGCTACATGACAAGCTACCGGGTTGGCACCGAAAGTGGAGCCGTGTAGACCGGGGTTGAGCGTTTCGGCGATATGGGGTTTCATGAGCACTGTGCCGATGGGCAGACCGCCGCCGAGCGGTTTGGCCAGCGTCATCACGTCCGGTTCGATCCCGAAATGCTGATAGGCAAACAGTTTTCCGGTGCGGCACAGTCCGCTCTGGATTTCGTCGAAAATCAGCGACACCTTGCGTTCGTCGCACAACTGACGGAGTCGACGCAGAAAGTCGGCCTGCGCGGGATGGATGCCGCCCTCACCCTGTACGGGTTCGATGACGACCGCGGCGGTGCGTGCTTCCGAGATAGCGGCGTCAAGCGCATCGGCATCGTTGAAGGGCAGATACGCCGTACCCGGCAACATGGGTTTGAACCCTTCATGGTATTTGGGTTGTGCGGTGACGCTGATCGCGCCGTAGGTGCGTCCGTGAAACGAATGTTCGAACGATACGATCTCGTGTTTGGCTTCTCCGCCGACGCTGTTGGCCCAGCGACGCGAAAATTTGAGCGCCGCCTCTATCGACTCAGAACCGCTGTTGCAGAAAAAGACGCGGGCCGGAAAGGCGTTGTCGACAAGCAGTTTGGCGAGCAGGGCGTGTGGCGCGGTATGGTAGAGATTCGACACGTGCATGAGCTTGGCCGACTGCTGTGCGATGGCGCCGAGGATTTCCGGAACGGCGTGCCCCAGCGAGTTTACAGCGATGCCGCCGATAAAGTCGAGATACCGTTTCCCTTCCATGTCGTACAGATAAACCCCGGCGCCGCGGTCCAGCACGATTGGAGGTCTCGAATACGTCGGGGCCAGATATTTCTGTTCGATTTCGATGATTTCTGCGGAGGTCATGCCGACTCCTTATAAGTAGGAAGTATAAAGGATGAAGGAGGAAAAGACGGTGTGGGCGGTGGCTTGCTCCGTCAGTCTTTGGTAACGACGGTCCCAAACAGGCTGCCCGGGGACGAGAGTTCGCGGCAAAGGGTACCTTCTCCCTTCCATGCGATGATACGCGCACGTTGTACACCGCTGTGCAGACATTCGAGTGCGGAGCGGACTTTGGGGATCATACCACCGGTGATTTCACCCATGGCGATAAGCGTATCGGCGAGCGAGGGGGTCAGCCGGCGGATCGTTTCGCCGTTTGCTCTATATATACCGGTCACGTCCGAAATAAATACGATGTCGTCGCAAGCGACGGCCCGGGCGACATCCAGCGCGGCGTGGTCGGCGTTGACGTTGTAGGTTTCGCCGTCGTCCCCGAACGAGATAGGAGAGACGATCGGCAGGACGCCTTGTGCGGCGCACAGGTCGAACAGACGCGTATCCACGGTGACGATCTCGCCTACAAAACCGATGTCCTGTCCGTTTTGAAGATATTTTCTGGCGCGCAACAGCCCCATGTCCTTGCCGCTGACGCCGAGCGCTGGGACGCCACAGCGTTGAAAACGTAGGGCCAGTTGTTTGTTGATCTTACCGGACAGCACCATCTCCACGATTTCGACCATGTCGGCGTCGGTGACACGCAGACCGTCTACAAAGGTAAATTCTTTACCCAGCAGGGTAAGATAGCGTCCGATTTCCGCGCCGCCGCCATGCACCAGGATGACGGCGATGTCGCGCAGGTTGCGTAGATCGGCGGCGAGTTCTTCGATGACGCCCGGTTGTTCGATGGTTGCGCCGCCGAGTTTGATAACGACTTTTTTCATGGCGTTGTATCCGTTATACCAGTCCGGCTTCTTCGGGAAAGCCAAACATAACGTTGAGGTTCTGAAGTGCCTGACCTGCGGCGCCCTTTACGAGGTTGTCGATGGCGCTGGTGATGATGGCAAGGTCGGTTCCCTCCACACGGTCGATGCGCACGTCGCAGAAGTTGGTATGTGTGACAAACCGGGTTTCGGGAAGTCCTTTGTGCAGGACGCGGACAAAAGGCTCGCTTGCGTAGCGGCGGGTATAGACGTCCATCAGATCTTTCGAGCCGAGGTCTTGCGTCAGTCTGACATAGATGGTAGAGAGGATGCCCCGACTCATGGGGGTCAGGTGTGGTGAAAAGACGACAAACGGTTTGGTTGCGGAAAACCGTCCGAGTTCCTGTTCCATCTCTCCGACGTGACGATGGGTGTGGCCGATACCGTAGGGGGCTATGCTGTCGTTGACTTCGACATACAGGGTGCGTAGTTTGAGACCGCGTCCGGCACCGCTTACACCCGACTTGGCGTCTACGATAATGGAGCCGGGGGCGATGAAATCCTGTTCGAGCAGTGGGGCCACCCCAAGTACGACGCTGGTGGGGTAACAGCCAGGGTTGCCCACCAGCCGGGCGTCACGGATTTTCTGTCGGTTGAGTTCCGGGAGGCCGTATACGGCGGATTTCATAAACGCCGGAGCCGTGTGTTCCTTTTTGTACCAAGTTTTGTAGGCTTCGGGTGTGTCGAAGCGAAAATCGGGGCTGACGTCAATCACGCGGACGCCCCGGTCGAGAAAGGCGGGGGCCTGTTGCATGGCGATTCCGTCGGGGGTACAAAAGAAGACGACATCCGGTTTTTCGTCGCCTATGTCGGATGTGGCGCAGAGCGGTATGTCTTTACGCGGGTCTATATGCGGAAAGACCTCGGAAAGCTGTTGTCCGTGATATTGTTCGGAAGTGGCGAAGATGATGTGGAGATGCGGATGCCGGGCGGCCAGTCGGTATAGTTCTACGCCTGTATAGCCGGTCGCGCCTATGATGCCCAGGGTGGTCATGATTTTTTTTCTGCCTCCATGATGCGATGAAGCCGTTTCAGTAGCCGTTTTGCCTGTTCGGCGGTTTCTGTGATAAGCAGGATGGTGTTGTCGCCTGCGATGCTGCCCAGGATTTCGGGCCATGCGGTCTGGTCGATCGTTTCGCAGACGCTTGCCGCGCGTCCCGACGCGGTTTTTACCACGACGAGGTTGACGGCGGCGGCGGCGCTATGCACGAAATGGTGAATTTCGCTCCGGAGCAGTTCGTCCTGTGTTTCGCCCGAATGGTCGTAGGGAAGGGCGTATTTGACCCGATTGTCCTGTGTGCGTGTTTTGACGACACGAAGCGTTTTGAGGTCTTTCGAGACGGTTCCCTGATTGATCGTCACGCCTTCGCGTTGCAGGACCCGGATAATTTCGTCCTGGGTGACAAATTCGTTTTGCCGTATCAGGTGTTTGAGAATCGCCAAGCGGTCTTTTTTGGACACCCCCATACCGAAAGTCTCCGCGTGATGGATCAAAAAAATAATTATAACAAAAAAGGAATAATTATTCTCGACAAGAAAACGTGAATATAGCGATCGCAGTTCATTTTGTCAAGTCGGTAATCCTATTTTCATTATGACGATCCAATCGATCGGGTCAGGAGAGCATACCCTGACAACACACGAACCGCAATACTGTCGTACCTGTCGCCACTGGCGTAAGGATCACTTGGCGGAACATCGAGGCAAGGGTATACGAGGGGGAATCCAATGGAGAAGCTGTATCCGAGAGGACTATTTGGCGGCGCGCTCGGGCTATCCTTATACCGCCGAAGATTTCGGATGCATGCTGTGGGAGACGGAGCAACCTCGTTCGGGCTGAAGGCTGGACGGTCGGCGGTTTGAAAACAGGTTGAGGAGACGCCGAGTCCGGTCAGGAGGAAGACGAATGCTGTGTTTCGCGTCGCCAAACGATGTACGAGTACACGGCAGGAAGCAGCGTAGCCAGCAAAAACCCGAACATGGAGACGATACGTCGGTCCGACTGAGACAACCAGGCCGAACTGGCTATCACCAACCCGCCCAACAAAAAAGTCCACTGAGCGAAACGATGGGTTTTGTCCCATACGTTCTGGCTGGCCAGCGTCCAAGGCGTACGAAGACCGATCCATTCTTCGCGTTTTGTTCTCGGTAGGTAATAACCAATGATAATAAACCCCAGCCCGCTGGCGAGAAGCACGGCGCGACCCACCTCCGTCAGCCACCCAAAATACCGACACAGCACCGCCACATAGATCACACACACGATGACGATGGCAAGGTTCATAAGCAGCCATGCCATGTGATCCACATATACTTCGTGACGGCTCATGGTCTGGCTTCTTCGATGGACCAGTTGGATCAGATAGAGCAGAGAGGCAAGCACCGGGGGAAAGATCACCGCCTCAAAGGGCGTCGCCCAGAGATCAATCTGCGCGGCGTCGTTTGAATGCAGGGGAACCGGGGTCTGTACGTAGGGAAATGAAAAATATGCAAAAGCGTACATGACCATGAGAAAAATAAGACCGAACCAACGTCCTGTCATGTGGTTACCCTGAAACGGACAAGCTTGTGCTTACAACTCGCCAAGCAGTAGCCATACTCCGTACAACATAACGATTACGATCAAGAGAATCACAAAAAGCCCGGTTATGGAAACGCCGTGTTTTCGCCATATTCGAGCTTCGAACTCGACGACCGATTCTTTATCGCCAAAAGATGTATTCGAGACGATCAGCCAAACAAGCAGGAAAAACAGGGACACAAAAAAAGAAACAGTGGCGACTTTATCTTCGATTGTGAGCGTAGACCAGTAAAAGCTGAGCATTACGACTCGACGGCAGGAAGGGAAGTGGAAACTGGATATTTGGGTTGAAAACGCGCACACAGAAAACGGTAAGACATATTGGGTATAGGGTGCAATAAGGTTCTCATCGACGTGTCGGTCAAGAAAAAATTATAAAAAACGGATCACAAAGGTTTACGGTCCTTCGTCGAACGGCCCTCTCGCACGAACGATCCGCTTTTCCCCCCGTGTTTTTCGAGCAGCAGGATCGACGAAATCACCATTTCCCGATCAACGGCCTTACACATGTCGTACACGGTCAACGCCGCCACTGACACGGCGGTCAGCACCTCCATTTCCACGCCTGTTTTTCCGGCGGCGGTCGCCGTAGCGGTGATAATCAGTCTTCCCTCTTCCGGGTACACCGAAAACTCGATATCCACATGCGTCAGCGGAACCGGATGGCAGAGCGGGATCAGATCGCCCGTCCGTTTTGCCGCGGCGATCCCCGCCACCTGTGCGACGGTCAGCACATTGCCCTTGGAGATCTCGTTGCGGGAGACGGCAGCGAGTGTGGTCGGCAGGGCATGTACCTCGCCGCAAGCCACTGCCCGACGCACCGAGTCGGGTTTTTGCGTCACGTCCACCATTCGGGCGCGACCGGTTTCGTCAAGGTGTGTCAGATTCATTTCTTCTCCAGTGGGATGAAAACCCCATGAGCTTGCTGTGGGGAGGAATGCCATAAAGGGTTGACAGCGAGAAACCCACTGACAAATAACCACCTGTGCGGTCACGCGCTGGACTTGCCGACAGCATCGCTGTGCAGAACATCCGCAGGGCCGCTATCAACCGGCCCATCGTGGACAACGCCTTTGGTGTTGAACTACAAACCCCGTTGCTTGCTACGGGGTAGTTGATAACCCCCTCTTTTTTCTCAGCGTAATCGACAGGGGAAAGGCGACAACCGCGCCTACGACCGCCTGTACGATATTGCCCGGTATTTCGGTAAGCGCCACGACCGACCCAAAAAGAAACCTACCTGCCAGATAATATCCGGTGATCATCCAGACCCCGCCGGCAAAAAGCCCCAGCACAGCGAACGCGCTTCCGCCCCGGCTGGAAATCCCGCCCGCCAACATACCTTCGACTCCCTTGACGACCAGCGTCCACGGCGCCCAGATCGTATATCCACCGATGACGTCCGCCAGCGCCGAACCGATCCCACCTGCCAGTCCCCCGGCCCGGCTTCCCCACAAAAGCGCCGCCGTAAAAAGGACGCCGTCGCCAAGGTTGACATACCCCTGCGTCGCCGGATTCGGGATACGAACCGCCAGCGTCGCCGCCGCCGTCAGCGCGATAAGCAGGCCGTTTCGGGTAAGCACACGGACGGACATGACTTCCTTACACCTGCCAGTGATACAGCATCCAGTATACGAGGACGCCGGTGACCGACACGTACAGCCATGCGGGCAGCGTCCACCGGGCGATGCGTCGGTGCGAATCAAAACGTTCGGACAACGCGCGCCGCAAAGTGACGAGCACCATGGGAACGATGGCTGTCGCCAACACCGTATGCGTCAGAAGCACCGTAAAATAGACCGGGCGCGTCCAGCCTTCGCCCGTAAACCGGGTGCTGCCGTGAAGATAATGATACGTCAGATAGGAAACCAGAAATAGCAGCGAGGTGGTCACCGCGCCTAACATACATCGGCGATGCGCTTCTTTCCGTCCTTGGCGTATCCGCACATAACCGACGATCAACAACAAGGCGCTTGTCGTATTCAGACAGGCATTGACCGCAGGAAGATCGGCTGTCGTCATAGAAATGGCCGTGCTTTCGGGAAAAGGTAATCGACCCGGTCTGCCGTATTTCGGCAAAGCCGTCAGGATTCCGGAACGCCTGATCTGCGGCGTCGGCAAAGCCATACCCAGCCGCCGACCGCTGCGATCAGCACATAGGGTATCATCGCCAGAAACACGATGCTCGCGTTGAAACCATCGGTACCGATCGCCTTCGACGACCCGACGGTTTGGCACATCGCGCACCCTTGCGCAAACGCCCGGTCCGCCAAGCCAACTGTCCACAGGACGGCAATGCTTATTTTGTTCATGGCATATCGTCCATCGGATACCGCACATGCCACTCCGCACGGAGCGCATCCATGGTCCGCATGATGGAAAGCGTTTCGTCCAACGGCATGATATCGCTTTCGTTTTTTCCTTCGACCAGAAGCCGCCCCGCTTCCGCCGCCTCGTAGTTGTATCCGTTTCCCGTTCGGGGCGGTTCGATACGCAGCGGTTCTTTTCCTTCGACCGACAACACGGCAGAGGTTGCGTTCCAGAAAGGGGATTCGATCCGGATACGCCCCTTTTCTCCCATGATTGTGGCTTCGTGTGGCGTAGAGGTGCGCACGGCGCTCGACAGCACGGCCAGCGCTCCGTCCTCATAGCCAAACACCCACGCCGCTTGTTCGTCGACACCGCTTGTCCCCACGTCGGCCAGACCGGTCAGGCGGGCCGGTTCAGTTCCAAAGACCATGGAGGCGAGCGAGACGGGATACACGCCTACGTCCAACAGACCGCCGCCTCCGAGCGCAGGGTTGAAAAGACGCCCGTTCGGATCGAATCCGGCACGAAACCCGAAATCCGCCGAGAGCATCCGCACCTTGCCGATTACACCGTCCGACAGCCATTTTCGGACTTGGATCAGCGTTGGAAGATAGCGTGTCCACATGGCTTCCATCAGAAAAAGTCCCCGGCTGCGAGCGAGGGAAACCATTTCTTCCGCCTGACGTACATGGATGGAGAAAGGCTTTTCGCACAGCACCGCCTTGCCCGCATTTAGTGCCATCAGGGTATTAGGGTGGTGAAGAGGGTGCAACGTGGAGATATAAACGATGTCGATATCCTTATCTGCCGTCAAGTCCTCGTAACAGGCATATCGACGGGGAACGCCAAACTCGGTGCCAAACGTCTCGGCGGTTTCCCGGTTGCGTGAACCTACCGCGGTCAGCTCGGCGTCGGGAACCGCCAAAAGTCCCGTAGCAAATTTATGCGCGATACTCCCGGTCCCCAGAATACCCCAGCAGATTTTGCGGTTCATCCCTACTCCAATTCTATCCCAAGCCCCGGACCGCCGGGCAAAGTAAGATGTCCGTTTTCGACGTGCAACGGATTGCGGATGTTTGTGCAACAGGGAACGATCCCGTTTTCTTCCGCCTCGAAAAACGGAGCGTTGCGAATCGCGCCCAGCAGATGGGCGTGGGCAAAGCCGGCGGCGATCCCTTGGCCGGCAAGATGAATGTGTGCGCCAAAGGCTTCGGCGCACCGCGCCATTTTGAGTGCGTCGGTAATACCCACCCCGGCGGATATGCTGGTTCGGAGACTGTCCGCCGCCTCGAGCGCAAACGTCTGCGCCGCCTCCGTAAGCGTCGAAACATCGATGGCGACCGGTGTGTCGATGGCGCTTGCCACCTGACGGATTCCGCTAAAATCGCCCGCCGGTCTGACGCGTTCGAAAAGAAAACCGTTTGCCGCGTCGAGACAGCGGCCTACGGTGATGGCATCGCGAAGGGTAAACGACTGATTTCCTTCGAGGATCAGACAGAAATCCTCACCCACCCACTGCCGAACTTCGGGGATCAGCCACAGCAATCGTTCTACGGAAAGATCGCAGGTGATTTTGTACGCCGGAAATCCGTCGCGCTGGGCGCGCCGCGCTTCTTGCACGACCGGCTCGCCGTCGAGTTCCTCCACCCCTCGGTTACAGGCTGGAATCCGGTTTCGAAAACCGGAGATATAACGATAGAGCGGAAGCCCGACGTTTTTTGCCGCCAGATCCCACAGCGCCACGTCCACATACCCACGAAGCGGAGCGGAATACCGCTTGTCGATGTCCGTCGCCGTGCTCCAGAGACGTTCTCGATCTATGGGATCCTGATCGCAGAGCATGGAGGAAAAACGTTCCACAAGCGGCTCCGCCGCCTCCGGAGGAACGTCCGGACACCAGCCTTCGTGCTTTTCGTCGGTTTGGATACGAAGCAGACCTGTCGCTCGGTCGACGAGTATATCGGTAATACGCATACTGCTCAGTCCTTTTTTATAAATGTGTCATACCCCGTACCGACGGGCTTGTCGGAAAACTGGACGATGCCGTACATCTCCGGAATGTGCATGTTGTAGATACCCTGCCGGGACCATACCCAATCGCTGTCGGTAAGCGTCCCTTCCCGATTGCGGTTTACCCGTGACATATTGACCCGCCATTGGTCTCCGTGTTTGGGAGGACAAGTAGCTCCGATACAATGCGGCGCCATGCTTTTCATGTCGAATGCGATCTCGACCGTCCATCCCCGATCCCGAATCCACGGCGCGTTGAGCGTTCCGTCCACCTGAACCGCCGTTTTGATCCCATCCCAATTCCACGCGGTCGGGTTCCATCCGTCGGGTTGTTTGGGGTACCAGCGGTGATAGGGGTGTTCGAGAAACAGGTCCCATACCGTGTTGAGCGCGTTCATTTCCATTTCCATGTAGTTGAGCGCATCACCGTCGGGGTCTATAAACACCTCGAAGTCGGGATCCGGGATGGGCGCATCCCGCCGGGTTTCGACACCCCACACGTCCGGATCTTCCAGATCGGCGGCCACATAGAAATACTCGTCGTCCCACAGCATTTTGGCACGTGTCGCCAACGGCGGTATTTTCCAGTCGTCTTCGATATGGACAAACAGTTCGGTCCACGGTGCTTTTTTCCACGAGGCTTCGTTGAGATGACCATCGATTACGATCGGTTCGATGGCACGATAGCAGATGTAATGTCTTGGCTCGATGGTTTGAATGGCACGCAGGATTTTCTCTACGTCGCCGGGGGGTTCACGACCGATGCGTTCCAGATGTTCATCGGTTATCTTTTGCATATCTTTTCTCCGGAGAACTTGTTTGACGCCGACCCAGTGAAATCGGCTTTTAGGTTTCTTTCCAGTCGAACACACCGCTCAGAAACTCTTCCCGGCGTTGGGTAAGCCCCTCGTAAATCCGCTGGCAATCCGTCGGTCGGGCAAGATGAGAAAGCAGGGGTTCGGTGACGATTCGGTCTTCGGCGATCCAGCGGACGATCTGTCGATAGTTATCCAGCAGACTCCGGTCGCGTTCCGACTCGTGCGTAGGCCAGCGCCATTCGAGCGCGCCGATCATACGGATGGCTTCCATGTGGATATGGAGCAGCATGGGCGTCACGTCGATTTGGGCCCGTGCGCGTGGGCTTCCGAGCAGGATCAGTTCTCCGTAACTGCGCGTCAGCAGTGCCGCCTCGCAGATCGTGCGGCTGTTTCCGATGGCTTCGACCACGATACGCGCGCCTTTGCCTTCGGTCCACGCCATCACCGTTTCTTTTAGGTTTTCTTGATTCGGATTGACCGTCCGCTCAATGCCGCATCGTTTGGCGCGTTCAAGCCGGAAGTCCGAAAGATCGACGGCCATCACCTCGGCCCCGGCCAGCCGAAACAGTTGGCAGGCAAAGTTGCCTACGAGTCCCATGCCTACTACGAGCACGGTATCGCCGGGTTGTACCGACGAGGAGCGCACCGCGCCGATGCTTACGCCTGCCATGCGCGCAAACACCATGCGGGTTCCGGGGGTCTCCTTGGGGGTGGGAAGCGCCATCCGACGGGTGTCTACCTTGACGACAGAAGCGTGACGTGAAAAACTCAGCACCCGGTCGCCCGGTTTGCAGGACGAGACCTCCGCGCCTACCGCCAACACTTCGCCAAGATGGCCGTAGCCCGTCGTACGCGGGTACTGACCCGAATCGCCAAAAGGCATCTCTTTGACCAGACCGGTAAATCCCGCGCCCTCGGTTCCCGCGCTGACGATGGTATACTCGCTCCGCACCAGCGTCTCATAAGGTTGCAAGCTCTCGTCAATGTCCGCTTCCTGGAGTTCTATGCGACCGGGTTCTACCACGACAAACTGAGTGGATTTCATGGTCTGGTTTCCGTTGTTTTAAGGATGATTGAAGCCTCCCACGCACCCATTGCGCAGCAATCGAAGCATCTTCACGCTTCTACCTGCGGGGAGTACGCTTGCCAGTAGTACCGCAAGCTATCTTCGACAGTAAGGAGTAGGCGCTCTTGCGGCCGTTCTGCCGCAAGATATTTTGATTGTTTGGAGTTCGCTCGTTTACCCCGCAGCCATTGAGCAGCAATCGAAGCATCTTCACGCTTCTACCTGCGGGGAGTACTTGCTCTTGCAGCAAGCTGCAAGGTATGCACTCGCTGTTCTGTTCATTCCGGATGGATCTTCCGGACAATATGGGTGACTATGGAATCGAGAATGTCTTCGGTCGGCGTAATCATGGTCAAAGTCCTTCAGACGTTCCCATCGGTCGGGACCGGTTCTGTGGTGTCAACGGTCGGGACCCGGTCTCGGTGACGACGACCGACTGTTCGAGATGGATGGACCCGACACCGGGCATGAACAGCGGCGCTTCCACGTTGAGCACCATGTCCGTTTCCAGCGGCAGATCGGACGGCACGTCGATACAGCCGTCCGTTATGCTCAGGTGGTTGTCAGGGACGAGGATGGGGTAGTCGCGCACTTCCAGACCGACGCCATGACCGTGCGGAAACAAGTCTGTCAGACCGTTTTCGGAGACGACTTTCCACATGGCGGCCTGCACGGCGGAAGCATACACGCCGGGGCGTATGGCGGCGATGCCGGCATCCATCGAGCCGCGCAGTACATCGAATCGACGTTTCATCTCCCCGGTCAATGGGCGCATGGCAAAGGTCGTGCCCGTATCCGAAAAACACGAGCGATATATGCAACCCCAATCCACATACTCGATGTGACGATCCTCCAGCACAAAGTCCGGTTCGGTAGCGATGCCCAGACCGTCGTATCCAAAGGCAAAATGGTCCATGGCTGCGTCCATTTCACCAAGCCGGGCGCGAAAATGACGCACGCACGTCTGTATCGAAACACCGGGCCGGGCCAGCGACAGCGCCTCCATACCCGCCTGTTCGCTGATGCGTGCCGCTTCGGTCAGCCGTTCGATTTCTTCGGGCGATTTAACCATGCGGATCATGCGGATCAGGTTAGAGGCGTCGGGAAACCGAGCGTCCGGTAGTGCGTCCTCCAGCGCCTCGCGGTGTATCTGAGGAAGGGTTTCCATCTCGATTCCAAGTCGTCCGTTTTCCAGTCTCCGGTCGCGGAGCGCACCGGCCAGCGCCTCGGTTGCAGAGGCGTAGCGAGGCGGGGTTGCCAGAAGGTCGTAGAAACGTCGCGATCTCTCCGGGATACGGACGGGCGGAAACGAGCGGTCCAGCCCCGGTCGGCCAAAGATACGGATGTCTTCGACCCATGTGTCGATGGCGTTGACGGCCAGCAGACTGCCATTGACGACAAACGCCGGATCGCCCGAAAGAGGAAGCAGGGCATAGCCCTGCGCCAGCAGGGGAGGCGCGCCGGGCGACATCATGTATGCCTTCATCAGCGGGTCGATCCAGCATACATAGTCGGTAAAGTAAGTGATGTTGAGCGGCGAGGTGGCGATCAGCGCATCCAGGCCACAGCGACGCATGTGTGCTCTGGCCCGTTCGAGGTGCAGCAGCATGGGAAAACTCCGCAAGGGCTGATGGACGATGAATAGGACCGTCGCGCTTTTTTCGTCCGGTATAGAGAAGAGGTCGCGCAACGGAAGATACGGCAATATCGCTTATATCGTCGGCCATGCGAACGCTCGGCGTGTGGAGCGCAAAGGGAAAGGCTTGTCAGTGACGACCGGCTGGCAAGCCGGGTATAAAATGACCACCGGGGTATGTCAAAGTCAACCGATTTCACGGAAGTACAGCCTTGTCTGCCGAATGTTTCCGCTTGACGTAACGGATTTCCGCCGGTTTACTTTGGGGCATGAAAAAGATATGTATCGTCGATTACGACGCAGGCAACCAGACTTCGGTAAAACGCGCGTTGGACCATCTCGGCATCGTATCCGTCATTACGGCGGACCCCGACGCTGTACGGCATGCCGAGCTTATTATTTTTCCGGGTGTGGGTCACGCCGGTTCGGCCATGCAGGTTCTCAAGGCGCGCGGGCTGGATGCGGCACTTATCGACGCTTTCCGGCGCGGTACGCCCTTGCTCGGCATCTGTGTAGGCTGTCAGATTCTGCTGTCGCGTTCCGAAGAGAGTGATACGGCGTGTCTGGGTTTCATCGAAGGCGTCTGCCGACGGTTTCGTCCGACGGACCGCGCGCTCAAGGTTCCGCACATGGGGTGGAACGCGGTCGAGGTGGCGCGTCCTCATCCGGTTCTGAAAGACCTTGTTTCCGGTGACGAGGTGTATTTTGTCCACTCTTACTATCCTGCCCCTGCCGACGAGCGCCGCGTTTTTGCCGTGTGCGATTACGGAGGCGATTTTGCCGCCATGATCGGATATCGCAATCTGTTTGCCATGCAGTTTCATGTGGAGAAAAGCGGTCCGGTAGGGCTGAACCTGCTAAAGAATTTTAGCGAATGGGACGGCGTGTATGCTGAGTAAGCGCGTCATCGCCTGTCTGGACGTGCGCGACGGCAAACTGGTCAAAAGCGTTCGTTTTGTCGATACGAAAGAAATCGGCGATCCGGTTACGGCGGCCCGTGCGTACTATGAGGACGGACTGGATGAGTTGGTGTTCTATGACATCACCGCATCGAGCGATCGTCGGAACATCATGATCGATGTGGTGGAGGCCGTAGCTTCACAGGTGTTTATCCCCTTTTCGGTGGGCGGCGGACTCCGGACCGGGGAGGATTGTCGGCGTGTGCTCGAAGCCGGCGCCGAAAAAGTCAATCTCAACACGTCGGCGGTCGCTCGTCCGGAGATTCTTGCCGAAGCGTCGGCGGCTTTTGGCGCGCAGGCCGTGGTGTTGTCGATGGACGTACGCGCTTGCGTGGCAACGACACAGACGCCGTCGGGCTACGAGATCGTCACACACGGCGGCAGAAACCCTACCGGGATAGACGCCGTAGCGTGGGCGCGACGTGGTGAAGCTTTGGGTGCAGGCGAACTGGTCGTCAACTCGATCGATGCGGACGGGACACGCGCCGGGTACGAACTGACGCTTACCCGCATGATCACCGATGCGGTGACGATTCCCGTTATCGCTTCCGGCGGCGCGGGGCTTCCGGAGCATCTCTACGAAGCGCTTACCGTCGGCGGCGCGGACGCGGCTTTGGTGGCCTCTATGCTCCACTATGGCGACTATACCGTGCCGCAACTCAAGACGTTTCTACACGAAAAGAGTGTAAAGGTCAGGATGAGGTGATACTTTCTACTGATTTGAAGACTCCCGCCGTATAGGCTTCGATATCGCTCAGACAAGCGTTACGAAAAGAGGTGGGTCTTACGGAAACCGTTGCGAAGAAGATGGTCATGTAGACCATATCAAACCGCAATATGATTACCCGACTCTCGTTTTTGTTTACGAGAACCTTGCCCACCGTTGCGACAACCCCAATCAATGCGGCAAGCAAAAGCAAAACCAGCTTCTTCCCATCAAGATGTTTGTCGACAATTCGGCATTCCGATGGTTACTAAAAACCCTTGAGCGTTGATCCCGGTTTGGTCGTGAGGATTTCTTTATGTCTCCACTTTCTCCATTGCCTGATCGACCACTATCCTTCCCCGCCCCGGTTCTTTCTCCCGAAGACAGACAGTTCTGGGAAGAAAACGGGTATGTCGTGGTTCACGACGCCGTGCCGCCGGAAAACCTTCAGCCGGTCATCGACGATCTCTGGTGGTTTCTGGGCATGAACCCGGACGATCCGGACGACTGGTATCGAGAGCCGCACAAACCGGGGGGTATGATCGAGATGTATCAGGCGCAGAGCCTCTGGAACAACCGCCAGCATGCCAAGGTGCATCAGGTGTTTTCCGAGATATGGGGTACGGAAAAACTGTGGGTGAGTCTGGATCGGGTAAACATGAAACCGCCCGTACGGACAGACAAGCCGGACTGGGATCATTCCGGCATGATCCACTTCGACATCGATACGACAAAAGCGCCTACGGCAACGTTGCGGGTGCAGGGGGTGTTGTATTTGACCGACACCGCTGAGGATCAGGGTGGATTTCGGTGCGTACCCGGTTTTCACCGACGGTACGACGAGTGGGTCAAAATCCAGCCTGAAGATCGCAACGGCTGGTATCCCGATCTATCAGGCATGGAAGTAAAACCTATCCCCGGAAAGGCCGGCGATCTGATTATCTGGCATACCTTTTTGCCGCACGGAAACGGCCGCAACACCTCCGGCAAGCCACGTCTGGCGCAGTATATTTCCATGTCGCCTGCGGGCTACGACAACGAAGAGGCCCGGCAACAGCGCATCACGTTCTGGAAGGAGCGGCTTGCGCCAAAGGGGTTTGCGGGTGATCCGCGCGGAGTGGAAAAAGACAACCCGCCAGCGCGTCTTACCGATCTGGGCAAAAAACTTCTCGGACTGGAGCCGTGGGCGTGACTGCCGCCGGGATCCCGGATTTCTGGCTTGCGCCGGGGCAGCTTGCCACCGACCGGTTTCGTGTGACCGGAGAGCGCGAACCTCTGCCCGAAGCCCTCGACGACGAGGCCTATCGACTGACGGTGGGTGGGTTGGTCGAGCGTCCGCTCGAACTCACGCTTTCCGAGGTGCGCACCCTTGCGACCTACACGCTGGATACGGACATACACTGTGTCACGGGCTGGTCGTACCGGGCGATGCGTTTTACCGGGTTTCCGCTGGTGCATCTGCTCAACATGGCCAAACCGCTCGATACGGCGCGTTTTGCATGGTTTCTGGCATATTCGCGGCGAAATCACGCCACTTCCCTACCGCTTGAGGTCGCCCGTGCCGAAACGTGGATCGTCACCGAAGCCGACGGACAATCCCTGTCACCCGATCACGGCTATCCCGTACGGACCGTCACCCCATCGCGGTATTTTTACAAAAGCCTCAAGTGGCTGCGGCATATCGAACTGCTGGCGGAAGACCGGCTCGGTTTCTGGGAAGGGGTAAGCCATTATCACAACAACGCCGATCCATGGGCCGGAGACCAACGGTACGCTTCCGGGACCATGACGCCAAAACAGGTGGAACGGCTCAAAAAAGCCGTTTCCTTCGACCGATATCGGGACCGAGTGATCGTCAGCGTCGATCTGTCGGGTTGGCGTCCGGAAACACGGGATTTACAGGGGATGCAATTCAAAAACTGCAACTTCCGAGGCGCGCAACTCCGGGGAGTTGATTTTCGGAGGGGCAACCTGACCAACAGCGACCTGCGCGACGCCGATCTTGCGGGAGCGGACCTGCGCGACGCCGATCTCGAAGGGGCGCGTTTTGCCGGCGCCGACCTCACGGACGCGGATTTTCGGGGCGCGATCCTCAATGCGACGCAATTCTACGAAACCCGGTCCAGTGGCACGATCCACGGCGCGGTAGTCATAGGTATGCGCTGGGATGACGCAATCAATCTGTATCCGGAGCAAGAGACGTTTCTCAAAAGCTCGAAACCGGATCGATCCCCCTGAAACGTCGATTTTGTATTTCCCGTGTCCTGCTTTCTACTTCGTCCCCGCATCTGTCAGCCAGAGCCTTTTCTTTCCTTCATCCACGGAGTGGCGCGGTCCCATGCACGCAACGCTCGGTCGAGTCCCGACAGTACTGTCTCGTCCGAGAGGGTACTTTCGGCAAGGTTATTCAACTGGTACGGATCGTTTTCCAGATCGAAAAACTGCGCTGGGCGCTCGGCAAGTGTACGGCTGTTCGGAAGATACGGAAGATGATACAGATGGGTGAGCGTCCGTATCGCGGGTCCGGCATCGGTTTCCACAAAAGCGGCGAGGTTGGCCGGATCGCTTTGGGGATGCGATGCGGTCAGCAGAGAGCGTCCGTGAAAATGGTCGGGAACCGGAGCGTCGGCAAGGGTAAGCAACATCGGCGCGATGTCGACCAGACTTGCCACTCGGTCCGTATGAAGCGATGGTTTTGGAAACGACGCAGGATAACGCAGCATAAGCGGAACACGGATCGACTCTTCGTTGAGGGTACCCTTCTGCACCAGCCCATGACTGCCGAGATTGTCACCATGATCCGAGGTAAACACAACGACGGTGTTTTCCGCCAGACGGGTCTGGTCGAGCGTTCGAAGCATCTTCCCGAGTGTATCGTCCATCCATGTGATCAGCCCGTAATACTCGGCGATAAGATTTCTGAGCGTATAGCCGTCCGGTAACTGCTCGGTATAGGGAAGATGGTGGTCGTAATAACGGAAGTCCCAGCGGTACACTTTAAAATGATGATCTTGACCCTCCAACCGCCGATCTATGTCCACGTTGGGACGCAAGGATATCTCGTCGGGGCTGTAACGCGTTCGATAGGCTTCGGGTGAATCGGCTACGGGGCAGTGCGGTGGTGAGATATTATAGTAGAGGAAAAAGGGCGTTTCGTCTTTTCTGTGTCTTTGAAGAAAACGCAACACCCGCGCCGACTCGAAATCCACGCTGTAGCCGTCCGGCGTAAACTCCGGTCCCCCGTTTTCGGTAAACGACTGACTCGTATGACAGTGATGTACCCGTGGGATGACATATTCGTCAAATCCCACGTCGTGTGGCCAGGAATGGAGATGCCATTTTCCTATGGCCGCGGTGTGGTAGCCTGCATCGCGAAGAATTTCGGGAAGTGTGGAGGCTTTTAGATGCGGACGTCCGGCAACCGGGTATTCGGGGAGATGAAAACGCCCTCCTCCCGAAGCATGGGCCACGTTGGAAACGCCACCTGTACCTGTTCGGTTGTACTGACTGGAGAGCAGGACGGACCGCGCGGCCATGCATACCGGAAAGTTGGTTATGGCGGTTTCGAAACGGACGCCCTCTGCAGCCAGGCGGTCCACGTTTGGAGTGCTAACGACCGCATTGCCATAACAACCCGTCTCGAAGGCTCTGAGCTGATCGCAGACGCACAGGATGATGTTGGGATTCTTTTTCAGAGACGTATTTCCTTTTCGAAAAGAGCGCGAAGACGGCGGGCGACCAAGATTTCCTCGCCTTCCGAGAGTTGCATGGTCCGGACCGTATCCCCATCTTATACGATGCTTGGATCGCCATCCTTGAGTCGTTTTTTGACTTCGTCTCGTGACAAAGGGAAGACTTTCTGGTCCCATGTGAGTTCTACATCGGCATAGCCGAAGGTGTTGACCGCATATTCGGCACGGACACCGGGGATGCCCTGCAACTGATCTGACAGCCACTGCGCCTTGCGGCCCCACGCGGCGATCATCGCCGGTTCGTCAAGCGCAATATAACGGTTAAGCGCGGCGATAAGACCCATGATTTCCTCTTTGCCTACTTTCATTCCGCGTCCGATTCCCCCGTTGGGCGCGTTGTGTAGCCGTGCCGCTTCGATCAGGTCTTTGCGTCCGGCGAGAAAGCCGGTCGAGTTGGGGCCCCGGACGGCTTTACCGCCGCTTACAGCCACAAGATCGGCCCCGGCTTTGATAAAGCGGGTGAGATTGGATACCGGCGGCAGGTCGGAGGCCATATCGATCAACACCGGAATCCCTTTGCGGTTGCCGATTTCGATAATCTCTTCGGGCAGCAGGGTTTCGGAGGGACGTGGGGCGCGGCGTTTGACCGGAAACGGCGGACGCACTTCGTTTTGTTTCTCGATAAACGCCAAACCGACCAGCAGAGCGGTTCGGTCGGTGATGGCCTCTTCGAAGGCTTTGCGCGTGTCGGCCTCGACGATTTTCATCCCCACATACCGAAACGCCGGATCGTAGACAAAACGGTGTGCCTTTTGAAACAGACACTCCTGTTTCGGCCATGTGGGAAACGGAAGCGCTTTGATTTTTTCGGGGTCGGTTCCGGTAAGGCTGGCCG
>Ga0194131_10003705_pt1 | contig 23786 bp, 30 predicted proteins | sample TA2KigO120mmetaG_FD_148631 | JGI IMG/M metagenome (GOLD analysis project Ga0194131, IMG submission 148631) | Freshwater microbial communities from Lake Tanganyika, Tanzania - TA2015053 Kigoma Offshore 120m | ecosystem: Environmental > Aquatic > Freshwater > Lake | place: Tanzania: Lake... | reverse complement strand
GCTGCCGTTCTTCCGCGACCAGCGGCTTGTGTACATGGCCCAGGAAGCGGAGCGCGCCGGACGCTTGCCCGCCGCGATCGGCAAGCGCGTCGAGACGCTGGGCGGACGGCTGGACGAGTGGCTGGAGGAACCCGCGCGGCCGGCGCTCATCCACGGCGACCTGTGGGGCGGCAACGTGCTGGCGGCGGGCGGGCGCATCAGCGGCTTCATCGACCCCGCGATCTATTACGCCGACCCGGAGATCGAGCTCGCCTTCAGCACGCTGTTCGGCACCTTCGGCGCGGCGTTCTTCCGCCGCTATTGCGAGCTGCGGCCGCTGCGCGCCGGCTTCTTCGAGGAGCGGCGCGACCTCTACAACCTCTATCCGCTGCTGGTGCACGTGCGCCTGTTCGGCGGCGGCTACGTGGGGCAGGTCGAGGCGATCCTCAGACGGTTCGGGTGCTGACTACTCCGCGGCGTCGCGGGCGTAGGTGAGCGGGTACGTCACCTCGACGTGGTGCGTGGCGCCCTCGGAGCCGAGCACGCTGCGGAACAGCACGAACTCGTCGACGGCGAACGGGCCCGCCGCGAACGGCTCGTGGGCGGTGACGTAGCGGACGAAATTGGTCCAGCCGCCGCCGCGATCAAACCGCGCCAGCGTGACGTGCGGATGGAACTTGCGCGGCTCGGGCGCGATGCCGGCGCGGCGCACGGCGGCCTCGACCTTGCCCTGCAGCGTCGCAAGCGCCGCATTGAGGCGCACGCCGACCCACAGCACCTGCGGCCGCCCACGGGCGGTGAAGTCGCCGATGCCGGCCAGCTCGAGTTCGAAGCGCGGCGCGAACACCTGGCCGAGCGCATCGGCGATGTCGCCCGCGACCGGCGCGTCCACCTCGCCGACGAAGCGGAGCGTCAGGTGCATCTGCGCGGGATCGGTCCACTTGGCGCCGTGGAGGCCGGAGCACAACGCGGCGAGGCGATACTTGATCGCGTCGGGCAGCTCGATGGCGACTAACAGGCGCATACCGGACATGTGGCGCGACGCGGAGTCGAAGTCTAGCGGCCCTACGGGCGCTTCAGGTTCCAGGTGCGCGCCATGGAGGCGCGACGGCGGCGCGCCAGCTACACCTGCCGGACGCAGGCGAGCGTGCGCAGGTTGGTGTCGGCGGCGGGGTAGCCGTGACTGGCCGCGAGGGAGAAGTAGCGCGCCGCCTTGTTGCAGTCGGCGCGCACGCCCTCCCCGAGCGAGTACATCACGCCGAGGCTGTTGAGCGCGCCGGGGTAGCCGCGGTCGGCGGCGGACGTGTACCAGCGCAGCGCGTCCTCGAGGCGATTGGCCTGGCGGAAGGCGCGCGCCAGCTGGAACTGGAAGCGCAGCTCGTCGGGGAACATGCGCACCGCGTCCTGGCAGGCCTGGATCGCCGCCTCGGCGCGCAGCGCCGCGGTGGCGACGCCGGGACCGACGCGGCCGGGGTCGATGGGATTGCCGGCGAGCGAGTCGCACGCATGCAGCGGCGCCTTCAGAGGAGGCACCCCTGCCTGCTGCCCCAGCGACGGGGCGCTGAGCAGCACGAGGACCAGGGCGAGGCCGGCGTGGAGCATGCCGGAATGATGCTTTGACCCGAGCCCGCGAATCAAGCGCGGCTAAGCCTGGGAATCCGTGGGATCAGCGGGGGGAGGCGCCGCCCAGGGCCGCCCGCACGTGGGGCAGGATACCGGCGACGATGACCTCGACGCCCCGGGCGTTGGGGTGCATGCCGTCGTTCTGCAGCAGCGCCGGCTGCGCCGCCAGCCCTTCGAGGAAGAAGGGGTATAGCGGCACGCCGTGCTTTTGCGCCAGGCGCGGATAGATGGCGTTGAACGCCGCGCCGTACTCCGCGCCGAGGTTCGGCGGCGCCAGCATGCCGGCGAGCAGCACCGGGATGCGCTTGGCGCCGAGCTGCGCCAGCATGCGGTCGAGGTTGGCCTCGGTGACCGCGGGCGGGATGCCGCGCAGCGCGTCGTTGGCGCCTAGCTCGAGGATCACCAGCGCGGGACTCTCGGCGAGCGTCCAATCGAGACGCGCAAGGCCGCCCGACGTGGTGTCGCCCGACACACCGGCGTTGATGACGCGCGCATCGACACCGGCGCCGCGCAAGGCGCGCTCGAGGCGGGCGGGGAACGACTGCTCCGTCTCGACGCCAAGGCCGGCGGTGAGGCTGTCACCGAAGGCGAGGATGGTGATTCCCGCCGCGCCTTGCGCCAGCGCGACGCGCCACGGAATCGTGACCAGGGCGAGCACGAGGAGGACCCGCGCCAGAGCATGGCGACGATTGCGGGAGCGCGGGCGATGCTTATATGTGTGAGACCCCACCTGGAGCCGTCCCGTCATGGCTGATCCCGCCGCGAGTCTTGGCGCCCCCTTGGCCCTGGTCCGCTTGCAGGGCGTCGAGCTCACTCTGGAGAGCAGTGCCGGAGCGGTCAACATCCTGCGCGGCGTGGACCTCGACATCGCCGCCGGCGACACGGTGGCGGTGACCGGCGCCTCGGGCTCGGGTAAATCGACGCTGATGGCGGTGATCGCCGGGCTCGAGCGGCCCAGCAAGGGACGCATCGAAGTCGCCGGCCACGACCTCGGCACCATGGACGAGGACGCGCTCGCCTTGTTCCGCCGCCGCCATGTCGGCATCGTGTTCCAGTCGTTCCACCTCATCCCGACCATGACGGCGCTGGAGAACGTCGCCGTGCCGCTGGAGCTGGCCGGCCGCGGCGACGCCTTCGCGCGCGCCGAGGCGGCTTTGCGCGCGGCAGGCTTGGGCCACCGCTTCACGCATTATCCGGCGCAGCTTTCAGGCGGCGAGCAGCAGCGCGTCGCCGTGGCACGCGCGTTCGCCAACGAGCCTGCCCTGGTGCTTGCCGACGAGCCGACCGGGAACCTGGATTCCACCACCGGCGCCGCGATCGTCGACCTGATGTTCACCACCCAGGCGCGCATCGGCTGCACGCTGGTGCTGATCACCCACGACACCGGTGTGGCGCGCCGCTGCCGCCGGCATCTGCGCATGGAAGACGGCCGCCTGGCGATTCCTCCGGCGCTCGCCGCCAACGCATGACGCCGGCGCCCCGAAGCGTCGCGCCACTGTCGCTGCGTCTCGCACTGCGCGAGCTGCGCGGCGGCCTCAAGAGCTTCCGCGTGTTCGTCGCTGTGCTGGTGCTGGGGGTCAGCATCATCGCCGCGGTGGGATCGCTGTCGGCGTCGCTAGTGGACGGCTTGCGCGCCAACGCCCGCGCCCTGTTGGGCGGCGACGTCGAGGTGGACATCAACAACGTGCCGGCGAGCCCGGAGCAGATCGCCTACTTCCACGCCCAGGCGATCGAGGTCAGCGCGGTGCGCGGCCTGCGCGCCATGGCGCGGCCAGCGAGCGCGACCCTGCCGGCATTGGTCGAGCTGAAGGCAGTGGACGCGGCGTACCCGCTGTACGGGACAGTGAAGCTCGACCCGCCGCTCGACCTGCAGGAGGCGCTGGCCGCCAAGGACGGCGGCGGCGGCGCGGTGGCCGAGCGCGAGCTGTTCGAGCGCACCGGCGCGCGCGTCGGCGACCGCATCACGGTGGGCGAGGCGAGCTTCACCCTGCGCGCCGTCATCCTCGAGGAGCCGGACCGCACGGCGGGTCCGTTCTCGCTGGGGCCGCGGCTGATGATCGCCGACCGCGACCTTGCCGCCACCGGCCTGGTCGTGCTCGGCAGCCTGCTGAGCTACGAGTACCGCATGCGCCTCGCCGCCGGCGCCGACGTGCAGGCGTGGCAGACGGCGTTGCGCGCCGCGTTTCCCGACGCGCCGTGGCGGCTGCGCAACTACACCGCCGCGCAGCCGCAGGTGCAGCGTTTCGTCGACCGCTTCGGCGCGTTCCTGATCCTGGTGGGGCTGACGGTCCTGGTGCTGGGCGGCGTCGGCGTCGCCAACGCGGTGCAGAACTACATCCACAGCCGCACCGAGACAATCGCGACCCTGAAGTGCCTCGGCGCCGACGGCGGACTCATCTTCCGCGTCTATTTCTGGCAGGTCGGCGCGCTGGCGGCGATCGGCATCGCCATCGGGCTGGCGGTCGGCGCGATGGCGCCTCTGCTGGCGCCACCGCTGATCGGCGACGCGGTGCCGGTACCGCTCGAGTTTGCCATCCATCCCGGCGCGCTTGCCGTCTCGGCGCTGTACGGCGCGCTGACCACGGCGCTGTTCGCGCTGTGGCCGCTGAGCCGCGCGCGCGAGATCCCGGCGGCGGGACTGTTCCGCGCCATCGTCGCGCCGACGCGGCGGCTGCCGCGCACTCCCGACCTGGCACTGATGGTCGGTGCGGGCGCGATCCTGATCGTCATGGCGATCTTCGGCGCCGGCAACCCGATGTTCGCGGCGTGGTTCATCGCCGGCGCGCTCGGCGTGCTGCTCGGATTCCGCCTGGCGGCGCTCGCCGTAGTGCGCGTCCTGCGCGCGCTGCCGCGGCCGCGCAACACCATGACGCGCCTCGCCGTCGCGGCGCTGACGCGTCCCGGCGCCCCCACCGCCAACGTCATGCTGTCGCTCGGCGCCGGACTCTCGGTGCTGGTGGCGGTGGCACTGCTCGACGCCAACATCACGCGCGAGGTGCGGAACGAGGTTCCCGACAAGGTGCCGGCGTTCTTCTTCCTCGACATCCAGGCCGACCAGGCGGAGGCGTTCGACGCGCTGCTGCGCGCGACGCCGGGGGTCGAAAGCAGCGAGCGCGTGCCGACCCTGCGCGGCCGCGTCGCCAGCGTCGGCGGCGTCTCCAACGAGGAGATGCGCCAGCGCACCGGAGGCCATTGGTGGCTGCGCCAGGAGCTGACGCTCACCTACGCCGCGGCGCAGCCCGACGACGCGGTGGTGATCGGCGGGCAGTGGTGGCCGGCGGATTACGCGGGAGCGCCGCTGATCTCGCTCGATGCCGAAGTCGCGCGGGAGCTCGGCATCAAGATGGGGGACTCGGTTGCGTTCACCATCCTCGGCCGCGAGATCGCCGCGTCTGTCGCCAACTTGCGCCGCGTCGACTGGGAAGGCATGGGCCTGAACTTCACGGTCATCTTCGCGCCCGGCACGCTCGAGCGCGCGCCGCAGACCCACGTCGCCAGCGCCGTGGTGGCGCCCGCACAGGAAACGCCGGTGTTCGCGGCGGTCAGCGCCGCGCTGCCGAGCGTCACCATCATCCGGGTCAAGGACCTGATCGAGCGCGTCACCGGCCTCATCACCCAGATCGGCACGGCGGTGCGCGGCGTCTCCCTGCTCACCATCGCGGCGGGCGTGCTGGTGCTGGCCGGCGCGGTGGCGGCGGGCCGGCGCCAGCGCCTGTACGATTCGGTGATCCTCAAGGTGCTGGGTGCGACGCGCGCCGACGTGCTGCGCGCGACGCTGCTGGAGTACGCCATCCTCGGCGCGCTGACCGTGGTGCTGGCGGCAGCGGCCGGCACCCTCGCCGCCTGGAGCACGGTGACGTTCTTGATGGAGATGGAGTTCGCCTTCGCCTTCGTGCCGGTGGCGCAGGCAGGCGCCGGCGGCCTGGTCCTGGTCGTGCTGCTCGGCCTGGCCGGCACCTGGACGGTGCTGAGCCAGCGCCCCGCGCCGGTTCTGCGCACCGCCTGATCCCGGAGTGCTTTTAGCGCACGTGCAGGTGCAAAATGGCAACGCTCGGAAGCCAGCTTGGAAAGGCTTTCACACTCCCTGTGACGGACTAGCAACCGGCGACTCACGCTTCTGCTTGCAGTGGGGGGAGAGGAGCGTAAAGTGATGGGCGCGATGGCGCGTGCTTGCCCCGTGACTCGCCCTCCGGCCGGCGGAACTCCCTTTGCGCCGCGCCGGACGTACCTACCTCCCGTAGGTGCGTGGCGCGGCCGGTGGTTCGTGGAGACTCCCACGCAACCGGCTCCGCCACGTTCCTCTCCCTGCCGAGCCGGCTGCCCCGCAAGCGCCTGCGGCGTCAGCCCGGCTTGAAAACCCGGGGTTTTCGGGCCATATGGGGTGCACGCGTCCCGGCGGTTTCCCGGGGCATCGCAAGGAGTTTTCGACCCATGACCGAACCCCGGCTCGAGTACGGCAGGTTGGGCGTTGCCGCTCCCGTCGCCATCGACGAGGGCCTGCGCTCCTACATGCTGCGCGTCTACAACTACATGGCCGCGGGCCTCGCGTTGTCCGGCGGCATTGCGTTCGCCATCGCGCAGAACGAGGCGCTCCTGGCGTCGATCGCCCAGGCCGGCCTGTTGTTCGCGCTGTTGCCGTTCGCCTTCGTGCTGCCGCTGAGCTTCGGCATCCGCCGGTTCAGCGCGGCGACGGTGCAGCTCCTGTTCTGGGGCTTCGCCGTGACGATGGGCATCTCGCTGGCGCCGCTCGCCATCATGTACACCGGCGAGTCGATCGCCCGCGTGTTCTTCATCTCGGCGGCGGCGTTCGGCGCGCTCAGCCTGTACGGCTACACCACCAAGCGCAACCTCGCCCCGTTCGGCACGTTCCTGCTGATGGGCGTGATCGGCATCGTCATCGCCTCGCTGGTCAACCTGTTCCTGCAGTCGAGCGGGTTGCAGTTCGCCATCTCGGTGATCGGCGTGCTGGTGTTCGCCGGCCTCACCGCCCACGACACGCAGATGGTGCGCGAGTGGTACGCGGAAGGCGACGAGAGCGACGTGGCCAACAAGAAGGCGGTGTACGGCGCGCTCAACCTGTACCTCGACTTCCTGAACCTGTTCATCATGCTGTTGCGTCTGTTCGGCGATCGCCGCTAGACGGCAAAGCACACGCAAACGCAAAGAGCCCGGCGGGAATCCGCCGGGCTCTTTTGCTTTCGAGGTGCGTATTAGTGCCTACGAAACCAAGCGAATGTCGCGGGCGGCCGTGACCGTGTTGAATGGCGTCCATGACCAACCGGTCCAAGCTTCTACTGATCGCCGCCGCCGCAGTCGTCGTGTTCGCCGTCAGCGCCTAGTACCAGCGCGACCTGGCGATTGCGTATCGTGCCGTCGCAACGGGCAGCCAGGTGGCCGAGACCGCCTGCGGGCGGATCGAATACGCCTCGGTCGGCAACGGAGACCGCACGGCCCTGCTTGTGCACGGCGCCGGCGGAGCGGGCGCGCGCTAAAACGTTGCTGCAGAGCATCCTCCCTGTCAGGCCGCGCCGCCAAGGGTTGGTGAACGACGCGTTCGTCACCAGCCACCCGCGCCCGTATGAATACGAGCGCATCACGGCGCCGACGCTGGTGATCAGCGCCGCCGACGACCTGTTCGGCACCTACGAGATCGGACGCTACGTCGCCGAGCACATCCGCGACGCGCGCTTTGTCGGATATCCGAGCGGCGGCCATGTGTGGATCGGCCACGACGCCGAGATGAAAGCGACGGTCATCGAGTTCCTCGACGCCGCCGTGGGGCGTACGCTCGCGCAGCACTAGCCGCGCAAACGAGAAGAACCCGGCGGGAAACCGCCGGGCTCTTGTTTGCAGCGCGGCTAGAGTACGCGCGGCGCGCCGTCGAACACCTTCAGCACCGCGCGCAGGTCGGCGCCGCGGCGCAGCACCTGGCCGTCGCCGCCGAGCACCGCGTAGGGTGCCGAGCCTTTGCCGCTCCACTTGAGGATCTGATACGTCGGCCCTTCCTGGGCGCCGCCGCGCACGACGGCGAACGAGGCGTAGCTCGGGGCGAAGTCGAGCGCGTAATCGCGCCAGCGGCCGGCGACGACGTTGCGTCCATACACTTGCAGGATGAGGTCCAACTCGTTGCGGTTGAACACCGTCACCTTGTGCCTCCCCACCCGGGTCCCTGCGAGCCCCCGAGCGGGGCGGTATTCCTCGATACTGACGACCTCCGCCATGATTTTGGCGCCTCCCACTTGTCGCCGCGCACGCGTTCGTTACCGAACAATGATGCCACCGCCCCGCGCGCCTGAAAAGGCGTGCCCGGCGCCCGCGCCCGGCAAACCGGGCTGTTAGTTTTGTTAAGGGTTCGCGCGCGGATCGAGCGCGTCGCGGAGCGCGTCGCCGACCAGGTTGGCGCCGAACACGACCAGGGCGATGGCGAGGCCGGGGAAAATCGCCAGCGTCGGCGCCTGGTCGAGGTACGTGCGCGCCTCGAACAGCATGCGGCCCCAGCTCGCGTGCGGCGCCTGGGTGCCGAGGCCGAGGTAGGAGAGCGCGGCCTCGGCGAGGATGGCGATGGCGAAGCTCGCCGATGCCTGCACCAGCACCAGCCCGGCGACGTTCGGCAGCACGTGGTCCAAGGTGATGCGCCAGCGCTCCTTGCCGAGCGCCTCGGCGGCGCGGGCGAACTCGGTCTGCCACACCACGCCGGCGGCGCTGCGCACCAGGCGCGCGAACACCGGCACGTTGAAGATGCCGATGGCGAGCGTCGCCGTGAAGGCGCCCGGTCCCAGCCACACCGCCAGCAGGATCGCCGACAGCACCGCGGGGAACGCGAACAACAGGTCGGCGGCGCGCGAGATGGACTCGTCGAGCCAGCGGCCCGCGGCGGCGGCGAGCAGGCCGAGCGCGCCGCCGACGACGACGCCGATCGCCACGGCCAGCGCGCCGATCCACAGGGCGTTGCCCGCGCCCTCTAGCAGGCGCGAGGCGACGTCGCGGCCGAACGGATCGGTGCCGAGCCAATGCGCGGCGGACGGACCGGCAAGCCGGTTGGGCAGGTCGAGGGCGTCGGCAGGATACGGCGTCCACACCAGCGAGAGCAGCGCCGCGAGCAGCGCCACGCCGAGGCAGGCGAGCCCCGCCCACAGGCCGGGCGAGCCGCGCAGGGCGGCGCGCGCGGGCACCGCCGCCAGCACCAGGTCCGAGGTGGCGAGCCGCGCGGTCATGGGCGCGCTCATTGGCGGCCCCGCAAGCGAGGATCGATGGCGCGCGCGGCGACGTCGGTGATGAACGTCACGACGATGACCAGCGCAGCGAGCAGGAACACCACCGATTCGACGACGATGAGGTCGCGGTTGGCGATGGCCTGGAAGACGAAGCGGCCGAGGCCCGGCAGGAAGAAGACGTTTTCGATGATCACCGTGCCGGCGACGAGGTAGGCGAACTGCAGGCCCATCAGCGCGGTGATCGGCACCAGTGCGTTGCGCAGCGCGTGGCGCACGATGGCGCGGCGGTGCCCGAGCCCCTTGGCGCGCGCGGTGCGCACGAAGTCGTCGCGCGCCACGTCGAGCAGCGCGGCGCGGCTGACGCGGGCGAGGATGGCGGACTGCACCGCGGCAAGCGACAGCGCGGGCAATACCAGCGCCGCGAGCGCGGGGCCGGTCCCCGCCTGCCAGCCGGGGAAGCCGCCCGCTGGCAGCCAGTCGAGGTGCACCGCGAACAGGAGGATCAGCAGCAGGCCGAGCCAGAAGTTCGGGATCGCCATGCCGGCCTGGGCGAACGTCATGGCCGCGACGTCGCCGAAGCGGCGCGGATGCAGCGCGGCGATGACGCCGAGGCCGAGGCCGACGGCAACCGTCAGCGCCATGGCCAGAAGCGCGAGCGGCAGGGTGACCGCGAGGCGCGGCCCCAACAGCTCGGCGACCGGGACGCGATACGCCCAGCTTTGCCCTAGATCGCCGGCGAGCATGCCGCCGACCCAGCGCACGTAGCGCGCCGCGGCGGGCTGATCGAGTCCCAATTCCCGTTGCAGCGCGGCGACGGCGCTCGGCTCGGCGGCAATGCCGAGCATAGCGCGCGCCGGATCGCCGGGCAGCACCTCGACGGCGACAAAGATCAGCACGCTCGCCGCCGCCAACGCAGCGACGAGACCGGCCAACCGTTGCGCAAGGAAGGAACCCACCCGCTTCATCGCCGCTTGCGCGCCAGGAACAGGCCGTCGGCGATCGGCACCAGGGCAACGTCGACGCGCTCGTCGCGCGCGAGCTTCTCGTTCAGCGCGCGGATGGCGCGCGTGTTCTCGTCCTGCACGCCGCGGTCGGCGACACGGCCGCTCCACAACACGTTGTCCACGGCGATGAGGCCGCCCGGGCGCAAAAGCTTGAGGCAGCGCTCGTAGTACGCGTCGTACTCGGTCTTCTCGGCGTCGAGAAAGGCGAAGTCGAAGCTCGACGCCTCGCCGGCGGCGAGCAGCGCGTCCATCGTCTCGAGCGCCGGCGCGAGGCGCAGATCGATCTTGTTCGCGACGCCCGCCTCGGCCCAGAAGCGGCAGGCGATGGCGGTCCACGGCTCGCTGACGTCGCAGGCGACGATGCTGCCGTCCTCGGGCAGCGCCAGCGCCACGGCCAGGGTGCTGTAGCCGGTGAAGGTGCCGGCCTCGAGGGCGCGGCGCGCTCCGGCGAGCTTGATGAGCAGCGCCATGAAGGCGCCCTGGTCGGGAGATATCTGCATATTCGCGGCGTCGCCGGCCTCCCGCGTGGTGGCCTGGCGCAGGCGCTGCAGCACCGGATGCTCGCGCACGCCGACACGCACCAGGTAGTCGTATACCTCGTCGGTGACAGTAACCGTCTTGCGCGACATGTGCTTGATCCGCCTAGGATTTTCCGGGCTGGGCCTGCCCCACAATTGCCTCGGTTCAGCCCTTGTTCAGGCGCATTAACGATCTATATTCAGCAGCGTTGGGCCTCCAACTCGGCTCGGTCCTGGCTCCTTTCCATCCCCCGGGGGCGCTGGGCCGAGCCGAACCATATCCGGCCCTCCCTTTCGGCAAAACTCGCAGCTAGAGCGTCGTGGCCACGGCGGCCCGCACGGCGGGCAGCACCGTTTTGGCGAACCAGCGGTTGCGCTTGAGCCAGCCCTGGATGCGCCAGCTCGGATGCGGCAGCGGCACCCAGCCCGCGGGGGCCTCGCGAAAACGGCGCACCGCAGCGGTCATCGTCGTCGCGAGAACCCCGGCAGGTAGTAAGCTTGGGCGTAGCTGCCGACCAGCAGGCGCAGGCGCAGGTTCGGCAGCGCATCGAGCACCGGCGCGTGCCATGTGGGCGCGTACTCCCTTCGGGGCGGCAGGTCGCCGTGCACGCCCTTGCCCGGATAGCAGAGGCCCATCGGCACGATGGCGACGCGCGTCTCGTCGTAGAAGACGTCCGGCGACAGCTGCAGCCATTCGCGCAGCCGTTCGCCCGAAGCGTCGTCCCACGGAATTCCTGACGCGTGCACCTTCGTGCCGGGCGCCTGGCCGACGATGAGCAGGCGCGCGTCCGGGTGCGCCCGCAGCACTGGCCGCGGACCAAGCGGCAGTTCGGCGGCGCAGCGGGTGCAGGCGCGCACCTCGGCGAGCAGCGCGGCGAGAGTGCGGGGCGAGTCGTCGGGCATGGCGACACCCTGGTATCGTCCCGCCATGCCCAGGCGCGCAATGGTCTTTCTTGTGCTGGCGGCGTTGATCGGCGCCGCGGCCCTCGCCCAGCCGGCGCCCGACGGGACGCCTGCCTTCGGGGCGCGCGGCAAGCCGAGCCGCATTGTCTCCCTCAACCTGTGCCTGGACCAGCTGGTGCTACTGCTGGCGGACGCCGAGCGCATCGCTTCGGTGACGTGGCTCGCCGCCGACCCTCTCAGTTCGGTGGTGGCGGAGCGCGCCCGGCGCGTGTCGCGCAACCGCGGCTTCGCCGAGGAGATCCTGCCCCTGCGTCCCGACCTGGTGCTGGCCGGCGAATACACGACGCCGTTCACCGTGCAGATGCTGCGCCGCACCGGCTTCAACGTCGACGTGCTGCCGATGCCCGCCAACATCGACGGCCTGCGCGAGCAGGTGCGCGTGGTCGGCGACCTGGTGCGCGAGCGGGAGCGCGCCGACGCCATGGTCGCCGACATGGACGTGCGCCTCGCCGCGGCGGCAGCGCCACCAGGTGCGCGCGCGCCGCGCACCGCCGTCTTCCAGCCTGGCGGATTCACGGCGGGCCCCGGCAGCTATGAGCACGAATTGCTGCGCGCCGCCGGCCTCGCCAACGTCGCCAGCGAGCGCGGCATCCGCCTGTACGGCTACCTGTCGCTCGAGGACCTCTTGGTGACGCGGCCCGACCTGATCGTCTCGCCCGGCTATGCGCCCGGGCGGCCGTCGATCGGCGAGCAGGTCATCGCTCACCCGGCGCTGCGCAAGGCAGGCTTCGCCCAGCGCGTCGTCGAGGTGCCGAGCAACCTGTGGAACTGTCCCGGGCCGATGAACGCCGAGGCGGTGGCGATTCTGGCGCAGGCGCGGGATGAGGTGCGGTGAAGTGCTCCAAGCTTAATCGGTTCGCTCGCAATCGTGGTGGTGAGCGTCACTGCGAGGAGCGCAGCGACGAATCAATCCAGAGTGCCTAATGAAGTGTCCTGCCGTTTACATCATGGCCAGCGGCCGTAATGGCTCGCTCTACACTGGCGTCACGTCAGATCTGGTGAACCGCGTCGACGAACATCGCAACGGTGCCATACGTGGATTCACGCAGCGCTACGGGTGCAAGGCCCTCGTTTGGTTCGAGGTACACGATGAGATGGCGGCGGCAATCTTGCGAGAAAAACAAATCAAGGCCGGGTCGCGAAGAAAGAAGCTCGGGCTTGTAGAAGCGAGCAATCCGCAGTGGCGCGATTTATTCGAGGAGATCGTAAGATAACAACAACGCCTAGATTGCTTCGCTTCGCTCGCAATGACCTCGGGGTTTTGCTCTACACCCCCTCCGGCTCGAGCGCGTAGCCTTCGGAGCGGACGGTGCGGATGAGGTCGCGCTGGCCGTTCTGGTTGAGCGCGACGCGCAGGCGGCGGATGTGCACGTCGACCGTGCGGGCCTCGACGTAGATGTCGCGGCCCCAGACCAGGTCCAGGAGCTGCTCGCGCGAGTAGACGCGGCCCGGGCGCTCCAGGAGCACGCGCAGCAGGCGGAACTCGGTCGGCGCCAGTTGCACCTCGACGCCGTCGCGGCGCACGCGGTGGGTTTCGAGGTCCATCTCCAAGGGGCCGGCGCGGAGCGGCTCGCCGGAGGCGCCGGCCTTGGTGCGGCGCAGCACGGCGCGCACGCGTGACACCAGCTCCTTGGGCGAGAACGGCTTGACCACGTAGTCGTCGGCGCCGGCGTCGAGGCCGCGCACGCGGTCGTGCTCCTCGCCCTTGGCGGTGAGCATGATGACGGGAACTTCGCGCAGCTCGGGACGGCGCCGCATGGTGCGGCAAATCTCGAGGCCGGAGACCTCGGGCAGCATCCAATCGAGCACGACGAGGTCGGGCGGAGTTTCCTCCAGGCGCTCCAGGGCGCTGCGGCCATCGCCTGCCACGGCGACGCGGAAGCCCTCGCCTTCGAGGTTGTAGCGCAGCACCTCGGCGAGCGGCGCTTCGTCCTCGACGACGAGGATCATCAGCCTTCCTTCTTGAACGGCCGCACCTCCGTGTAGGGGGACTCGTCCTCCTTGTGACGCTCGCGCTCGGGCAGCTTGCCGCGCACCAGGAAGACGATGCGCTCGGCGACGTTGGTGATGTGATCGCCGATGCGCTCGATGTTCTTGGCGACGAACAGGAGGTGCGCGCATGGCGTGATGTTGCGCGGGTCCTCCATCATGTAGGTGAGCAGCTCACGGAACAGGCTGGTGTGCAGCTGGTCGACCTCCTCGTCGCAGCTCCACACGTCCATGGCGAGCTTGGCGTCGCGCGCGACGAAGGCGTCGATCGCCGTGTGGATGCGGCCCTGCACCAGCGCGCCGAGGTTGACGATGCCGGTGACCGGCGTCACCGGCGGCGCCTTGGCGATGGTGATGGTGCGCTTGGCGACGTTCTTGGCGAGGTCGCCGGCGCGCTCGAGATCGGACGAGATCTTCAGGGCGGCGATGACGGCGCGCAGGTCGCCCGCGGTCGGCTGGCGCAGCGCCAGGAGGCGCATGGCGAGCGTGTTCACCTCTTCCTCGAGCTGATCGAGCTTGCGGTCGCCAGCCACCACCTCGGCGGCAAGCTCGGCGTCGCGCTTGGACAGCGCGTCGACGGCGTCGGCCAGCATCGACTCGGCCAGGCCGCCCATCTCGGCGATCTTAGCGTCGAGCGCGTTGAGCTGGTCGTCGAACGCCTTGACGATGTGCTGTTGTGCCATCGCGGATCGAAACTCCTTATCCGAACCGGCCGGTGATGTAGCCCTCGGTGCGCTCATCGCGCGGTGTCGTGAAGATGGTGTCGGTGGGGCCGGTTTCCACCAGATCGCCGAGATGGAAGAACGCCGTCATGTCCGACACGCGCGCAGCCTGCTGCATCGAGTGCGTGACGATGACGATGGTGTAGTTGCCGGACAGCTCGTCGATGAGCTCCTCGATCTTCGCCGTGGCGATGGGATCGAGCGCCGAGCACGGCTCGTCCATCAGGATCACGTCGGGATCGACGGCCAGCGCCCGGGCGATGCACAGGCGCTGCTGCTGGCCACCAGACAGCGACGTGCCGGGCTCCTGCAGGCGGTCCTTGACCTCGTCGAACAGCGCGGCGCGCTGGAGCGACCGCTCGACGATGTCGTTGAGCTCGGCGCGGGTGGCGGCGAGGCCATGGATGCGCGGCCCATACGCGACGTTCTCCCACACCGACTTGGGGAACGGGTTCGGCTTCTGGAACACCATGCCGACGCGCGCGCGCAGCTCCACCGGGTCGATGTCGGCGGCGTAGACGTCCATGCCGTCGAGCAGGACCTTGCCCTCGATGCGGCAGCCGGGAATGGGGTCGTTCATCCGGTTGAGGCAACGGATGTAGGTGGACTTGCCGCAGCCGGAGGGGCCGATGAGGGCGGTGACCTCGCCCTTGTCGATGTCGAGGTTGATGCCCTTCAGCGCCTGCTTCTTGCCGTAGAACACCGACAGCTCGCGCGTCTCGAACGCGGCCGGCTTGGCGGCGGTGCCAGCGGCGGCATCCGGGAACTCGGCAATCACGCCGCTGCGGGTTCGGTCGGCCACGCTCATGGTCCTCATCGAGTGCTAGGTCCCTTGGGCCCTCAATACCGTACTTCGAAGCGGCGGCGCAGGTACACGGCCGTCGCGTTCATGACCACCAGGAAGCCCAAAAGCACCAGAGTGGCCGCGGCCGTGCGCTCGACGAAGGCGCGCTCCGGCGAATCCGCCCACAGGAAGATCTGCACCGGCAGCACCGAGGCGGCGTCGGTGAAGCCCTTGGGCGTGTCGACGATGAAGGCGACCATGCCGATCATCAAGAGCGGCGCGGTCTCGCCGAGGGCGCGCGCCATGCCGATGATGGTGCCGGTGAGGATGCCGGGCAGGGCCAGCGGCACGACGTGGTGGAACACCACCTGGACCGGCGAGGCGCCGACGCCCATCGCCGCCTCGCGGATGGATGGCGGCACGGCGGCGATCGCCGCGCGGGCGGCGATGATGATCACCGGCAGCGTCATCAGCGACAGCACCATGCCGCCGACCAGCGGCGCCGAGCGCGGCAGCCCGAAGAAGTTCAGGAACACGGCGAGGCCCAACAGGCCGAAGACGATGGAGGGCACCGCGGCGAGATTGTTGATGTTGATTTCGATGAGGTAAGTCCAGCGGTTGTCGGGCGCGAACTCCTCGAGATAAACCGCGGCCGCGATGGCGAGCGGGAACGACAGCGCCAGCGTCACCAGGAGCGTGAGTGCCGAGCCGACGATGGCGCCGAGCACGCCGGCGGTGGTGGGGTCGCGCGAGTCACCGCGGGTGAAGAAGCCGGCGTTGAACGGCTGGCGCACCTCGCCCGCCGCGACCATGGCGTCCACCCAGCCGATCTGGCGGTCGTTGATCTGGCGCTGCTCCGGCGGCAGGTCACGCGAGATGTGTCCCTTCATCAGCATGTCGACGTCGTCGGAGGCGAGCAGGTCCACCTTGATGCGCTGGCCGATCAACTCGGGCTCGCGGACCAAACGGCTCGCCAGCAGGAACGGCGCGCTCCCGCTGAGGAGGGCGTACAGCTCGCGCCGCTGCCCCTGGTTGGTCACCTCAGGGAAGCGCTCGCGCAGCGCCGCGCGGATCGGCGTCTGCGTGTCGGAGCGGCGCAGCTCGGCCGGATCGCGCTTGCCTTCGGGGTCGATGATCGACTCGTCGAGGAACACCTCGAGGGTGATGGTGGTCTGCACGAAGGCGGTGCGGGCGCGCCAGACGATATCGATGAACAGGGTGGCAAGCGCCAGCAGGCTCAGCGCTATGGCTGCAAGCCCGAAGGCGCGGAAGAGGAACTCCGAGCGGTGCCGGCGCTTGAGCGTTGCGGCCACGCGCGCGCGGGTGCTGGTTGCCGAGGTCGCCATCTCAGTCGTAGGCCTCGCGGTAGCGCCGCACGATCTGCAGCGCAAGGACGTTGAGCGCCAGCGTGACGAAGAACAGCACGAGGCCGAGCGCGAACGCCGACAGGGTCTTGGCCGAGTCGAACTCCTGGTCGCCGGTGAGCAGGCCGACAATCTGCACCGTCACGGTGGTGACCGCCGCGAACGGATTGGCGGTGAGGTTGGCGGAAAGTCCGGCCGCCATCACCACGATCATAGTCTCGCCGATCGCGCGCGAGACGCCGAGCAGCACGCCGCCGACGATGCCGGGCAGCGCCGCCGGCACGATGACGCGGCGCACGGTCTCGGAATGCGTGGCGCCGAGCGCCATCGAGCCGTGGCGCAGCGACACCGGCACGGCGCGGATGACGTCATCGGATATCGAGGCGACGAAGGGCAGGATCATGATGCCCATGACCAGGCCGGCGGCGAGCGCGCTTTCGGAGGCCACCTCGAGGCCGATGCTCTCGCCGGCGCGGCGCACGATGGACGCGACCGTCAGCGCGGCGAAGAAGCCGTACACGACCGTGGGCACACCGGCGAGAATCTCGAGCACCGGCTTCACGGTGGCGCGCACACGCTCGCCGGCGTACTCGGCCATCCAGATCGCCGCCATCAAGCCGACCGGCGTCGCCACCGCCATGGCGATGAAAGCGATGAGCAGCGTGCCGACGAACACCGGCACGGCGCCGAACGAACCCGACTGGCCGATTTGATCGGCGCGGATGGCGGTCTGCGGCGCCCAGTCGAGCCCGAGCAGGAATTCGTGCGGCGGCACCAGCGCGAAGAAGCGCAGCGACTCGAACAGGAGCGACAGCACGATGCCGACCGTGGTGAGGATCGCCACCGCCGAGGCGAGCAGCAGCAGCAGCCGGATGACAGCCTCGACGTGGTTGCGCGCGCGCTGGCGCGCACGCACACGCTGCAAGGCGAGCCACAGGCCGGCCCCCGCCGTCGCCACGACCAGCGCGACGCGCAGCCAAGGATTGACCGCGCGTTGTCCCTCCGGCACCAGCAGCGTCCACGCCAGCAGCGCGATGACGGCGGGCACCGCGGCCCACAGCGCCACCAGCGCCCCGTGCTGGCTGGGCAGGGAATGCAGCACGCGCCCCTTGCCGCCCGCGACCGCGAGCGCCCGCGCGCGACCGAGCCAGTAGCCCATGGCGGCGAGCAGCACGATGACGACGAAGAGGAAGGTCGCGTTCATTGCCTGGCCCGGAACGGGTGGATGGGCGCGGGTTGCGCGCCCCTCCGTTTGCCGTGGTGCCCTGGTGTCCGCACTACATCCCGATCAGGGTAAGCGCGCGCGCCGAGGCGCGCTGGGTGCTGCGCTCGGCGTCGGGCAGCGGGATGAGGCCGCGGTCGGCGAGGTAGCCGTCCGGTCCCCAGGTGCGCTCCTCGGTCCACTCGCGCAGGAAGGCGTCGATGCCGGGCGCCACGCCGCTCATGTGCTGCTTCTTGACGTAGAAGAACAGCGGGCGCGAGACGGGGTACTTGCCGGCGGCAATGGTGTCGAACTCCGGCTTCACGCCGCCGATGACGCTGCCCTGCACCTGGTCGGCGTTCTCCTGCAGGAAGCTGTAGCCGAACACGCCGAACGCGTCGGTGTTCGCCTGCAGGCGGCGAACGATGAGGATGTCGTTCTCGCCGGCGTCGATCCAGGCGCCGTCCTCGCGCATGGTGTTGCAGGCGGCGTTGTAGCGCGCGGCGTTGGCCTGCTGGATGGCGCGCATCGCCGGGTTCGCGGCGCAGCCGGGCGTCATCACCAGCTCGACGAACGCGTCGCGCGTACCGGAGGTCGGCGGCGGACCCATCACCTCGATGCGCTTGGCTGGCAGCGAGCGGTCGATGTCCGACCACATGCGGGCCGGATTGCGCACCAGCTGGCCCTGGGCGTCGGGGACCTCCTTGGCGAGCGCTTGCCACAACTGGGCGACGGTGAGCTGCATCAGCGGCGCCTGCCGCGCGTTGGCGAGCACGATGCCGTCGTAGCCGATCTTGACCTCGACCACGTCGGTGACGCCGTTGTTCTTGCAGGTCGCCTTCTCGGCGGCGGTGATGGCGCGCGACGCACCGGTGATGTCCGGGTGTGCGTCGCCGATGCCGGCGCAGAACAGGCGGAAGCCGCCGCCCGTGCCAGTGCTTTCGACCACCGGCGTCTTCCGGCCGGTGGTGCGGCCGAACGCCTCGGCGACGGCAGTCATGAACGGAAACACCGTGGACGAGCCGACGGCGCGGATCTGATCGCGCGCCAAAGCCGGCGCCGCCAACGCCGTCACGGTGGCAACCACCGCCAAGCTCGCGGCGGCAACGAGAGTCTTCCTAAGCATTGGCGAGTTCTCCATGCCCAAAGGGAGGAAGCCGTGCTGCGCTGCGGAACCTAGGTTGGCGCCGCGACTGTTCTATGACCGTTGCGTTACGGTTCCATGACGCCGCCAAGCCCGCGCGCCGCCTGGAAAAAAGCGGCGGGTGCGCATAGCCGATCACGCCGCCGGCAAGCTGACTGTGAAGCGGCTGCCGCGTCCCTGCTCGCTTTCGATTGCGAGGCGGCCGCGGTGGCGGTTGAGGATGTGCTTGACGATGGCGAGGCCGAGGCCGGTGCCGCCGAGCTTGCGCGAGCGCCCGGAGTCGACTCGGTAGAAGCGTTCGGTGAGGCGCGGGATGTGCTCGCGCGCGATGCCCTCGCCCTGGTCCTGCACCGAGACCGCGACGCCGGGGCGCGTGCCTTCCGGCATGCGCTCCAGCGGACGCGCCACGATGAGGATCTCGCTGCCGGCGCGGCCGTAGGCGATGGCGTTCTCGATGAGGTTGCGGAACACCTGCGCGAGCTGGCCGGAGTCGCCGGCGACTTCCGGCAGCGCTACCAGGATCTCGGTGCGGATGCGCATGTCTTTCTCGGTCGCCGACGGCACCAGTGTGTCGATCACCTCGGCAAGGGTGCGCGCGACATCCACCCGTCCCTGCGGGATGACGTGCTCGTCGGCCTCGATGGCGGAGAGCGACAACAGGTCCTCGATCAGGCGCGTCATGCGCGCGCCCTCCGCCGCCATAATGTCGAGGAAGCGCTCGCGCGCGGCCTCGTCGTCCTTGGCCGGTCCGCGTAACGTCTCGACGAAGCCGACCATGGCCGCGAGGGGCGAGCGCAACTCGTGGCTGGCGTTGGCGACGAAGTCGGCGCGCATCTGCTGCGCGCGGCGCTCGCTGGTGACGTCGTGGAAGATCAGCACCGCGCCGACCGTGCCGGTCCACTGCAGCGGCGCCACGATGAGCGTGAAGGTACGCAGGGTGGGCGCGCGCAACGCCACCTCGATGGTGCGCGCCTTGCCGCCGAGCAGAACTTCGTCCACCGCGGCCAGCGCGGCGGGATGGCGCAGCGACAGGGCGAGGGCGCGGCCGGGATAGGCGATGCCGATGTCGCGCACCGCGGCAATGTTGGCAGCGGTCACCGTGCGCTGGCGATCGACGATGACCAGGGGCTCGGGGATGCTATCGAGGATCCCCGCGTCGCGCTGCGACAGCCCCAGGCCGGGACGTGTCTCCATGCCCTACCCTTGCACCGCCCGCGCCGATTTACCATGCTTCGCGGCGTGAGCGAAGACGCCTACGCACCGTACGCCGCCGCGGCGGCGAGGTACCGGCCGAAGGAGGTGCGCGTCCTGTTCATTCAGGAGTCGCCGCCTTATGGCGGCGACCGGCACTTCTACTTCCTCGACGTGAAGGCGCACGACGGCTTCTGGCTGCACCTGATGCGCTTCCTCTACCGGGGCGACTTCAGCGACGACACACCCGCCGAGCGCGCCCGCAAGGATCAATGGCTGAAGCGCTTCCAGGCCGACGGCTACTGGACCATCGACGCCGTGCGGAGGTCGATCTCCAAGCACGAGCACGAGGAGCGCGTCGCGATCATCCAACGCCATGCCGCGGGGCGCGTGCAGGAAGTGAAGGCGATCAAGCCGAAGCAGATCGTGCTGGTGAAGAAGTCGGTGTTCGACGGCCTCAACGAGCCGCTGCGGGCTGCGCGGCTGCCAGTGGTGAACGATGCGGCGGTGCCCTACCCCGGCCGCGGCCAGGAGGGCCGCCTCGCCAGGATCATGGGCGAGCTGGTGGAATCCGGGAACCTGAAGCTCGCGTAGCCTGATGCCTAGCGTGTCTCCGGGCGCGGGTGCTGGGCCATCCACGCCAGGGCTGCCTGGCTGGCGGCGCCGAGCTGCTCGCTGGTGAGGCGGTCGGCGACGTAGGTGCCGGCGTAGTACGCCTCGCCCCAGCCGTACTCGTCGGCGACGATGAACCACTTCATCGCCGCGACCGGGTCGGGCGCGACCCCTTCGCCCTCATGGTAGGCGTAGCCGAGCTCGTAGAGCGCCTCGGCGTTGTGCTGCTCGGCGGCCTTGTGAAGCCAGGCGAGCGCCTGCGGCTTGTCCTTGGGCACGCCCTCGCCCTTCTGCAGCGCCATCGCCCAGCGCAGCTGCCCGAGGTGATAACCGCCCTCGGCCGCGGCGCGGAACAGGCGCGCCGCCTCGGTTAGGTCGAGGTCGACGCCCCTGCCGGCCTCGTACATCTGCCCAAGGTTGACCTGGGCGCGGGCGTGGCCCGCATCCGCGAGCGGCTTCCATTCGGCGTACGCCGTGGCGAAGTCGCCCTGGCGCGCGGCCGCCATGCCGGCGTCGAAGTCGGCGGCAAGCGCGGGCGGCGACGCCAGCGCTACCACGGCAGCCAACAGCCAGCGGAGAGGCATGACCGTTACGATGCGGCCACCGCCGGGAGGGCGCAAGCCGAGGCCCTGAAACGCGAAAACCCCGGGAGTGGTCCCGGGGTTTCCTGGCGGCAGTTGCCTGCCGCGATGTGCGACGTGCCTTAGAGCTCGGCGCAGGCGTAGCAGTTGATTTCCATGCCGACGCTGATGACGGTGATCTTCGGGGTCTTCCAGGCCATCGGTGTACTCCTTTGTGGGACCGGCTCGCGCACCGGCGCGGCCCTACGTCCGGCAGCCACGATAGCCAGAGCGGCGATACGGCCAATCTATCGGGCGGATAGCGGGGGTCGCCTAAGCCGGCGATAGGGAAAACCTATCGGCAACAAAAACCGGCCGGATGCCTATGTCCTGGCCGGTTGTGCTGGCCGGTTCCCGCTTGCGGAGGGGCCGGGGCTACTTCGCCGCGGCGGCGGCGCGGCGGGGCTTGGCCTTGGCGGCCTCCTCGGCGACGATCGCCTCGGACACTTGGTCCGGGTGCTCCCCGGCAGCCATCGCCTTCTCGGCCTCGCGGCCGAACAGCTGCGGATAGCGGCGCAGGAACACCCCGGCGTCGCCCGACTTGAGCGCCCGCAGATAGACCTCATTGTGCAGGCGCAGCGCCTCGCGCGCCTCGAACGCCTCTTGGGAGAGGGTGCCGCCCTTGTCGAACTCCTTCACCAGATAGTTCGAGCGCTCGACCTACTTGTCCCAGCGCTTCGACTTTTGGTTCCGGAAGGAGCCGGACAGCGTGGCGATGAACTCCTTCATGCGCTGGCGGTCCTTTGCCGTCGCGCCCTTGCCGGCGGCGAGCGCGGCCAGCCGCGCGTCTTCCTCGCCGACGAGCACGTACACCGTTGCGGCTTTGACGAAGTAGCGTGTGATCGAGAGGATCTGCCGGTAGCGGAACGCCGCGTAGCTGAGCACGGCGGCTGACGCGAGCACGAAAAAGAAGGCGGCCCAGGCGACGTATATGGCCGCCTACAGAGCCACGCTTCCGCTCCGCTGACAAGGCAGCGCCACACGTGTGTCTGCCCGCCCCTACACTACTTTCGGTGGTGAGCCTTGCGCATGCTCGCCACACGGGTAGCGCAGGGGAGGCGTTCAATAGTGCGCCCGCTGATCGGCTGTTACAGAACCTTATGATTCCTTCACAGGATTGATAAGCTTCGGCTCGGCAACACGCTTGGTGCACCAGCCTTGGGGAGCGGAACCATGCAGACGCCGGTACTCAAAGAGTTCGCAATCGCGTTGGTGGCAGTGGCGATCTACACCGCCGTGCTGCTGTTGATCTTCGACCGCGCCGTCTTCGGGCTGTAACGAAGAGGCGACCGGCGAAGCCGCGGCGCCGACTCGTTCGGATCGCCGGGAGGAGGGTATTTCGCTCCTTCCCGGGCCAGCGTAGCGGCCCGCGCCTGCGGTTACCCGGCTGTTACCGCTCCGCGGCATAGGAATCCGTGCTCGTTGCAGCCATTCGGAGGCACACATGAGTACGGATGCCGAATCCTGGCGGGAGCACGCTGCCTATCTCCGCTCCGCGGCCAAGCTGACTGCGGACCCAAAGCTGCGGATCGAACTGGTCCGGCTCGCCGAACACGCCATGACCATGGCGTCGCAGGCCGGATCGGTTGACCCCGCCGCTTCGGGCGGCACCCGGACCCACTGACGACCTGCGCCAGCGGGACGACAAGCCAGGACGGTCTAGTCGCAGGCCGTGAACTTCGATCTTCGGCAGGTCGCAGCCATGTCGAGCGCACGGGCCAACTCCAAGAAATTTGCCTGGGCCACGACATTCTGGCGGAACTCGGTGATGGGCTGGCGCTTGCTGGCGCCGGAGTCGGCGACGAACTCCTCGAAGCCGAGCAGGTCGAGCGCGACGGTGAGCCACATGAGAGTGTGCGTCACGCTTTGCTCGACGCCGAATCCGATCCAGTACAGCTGCGCGAGCTCGTACTGCGCGGCGACATCGCCAAGCAAGCTGGCCTGCCGGTAAAGGCGCGCTGCCTTTTCCGGATCGATTTCGACGCCGTCGCCGTACCGATAGATGGTCGCGAGCACCGTCATCGCGCGGGCGCTGCCCTGCTCGGCGAGCAGAGCAAGAATTTTGCGGGCCTTCGCGTAGTCACCGCGGACATAGGCACGCCCGGCCTCGTCCATGTCGTCGGCAACGGCGGATGGCGCGGCCGTCAGGACGAGCAGGGCCGCGAGCACGAGGGCGAGCGGAACGCGCATTAGCACCATAGCAGACCCATCCGGGCGAGAGGTCAAGCAGGCGGGGCGCCGGGCCGCACCTCGCGCCCTAGGGACAGGCGGCGGTGTGCTTGCCGGGAAAGGCCGTTGCCAGGATGGGACAAAGCCCCGACAGGACCTGCGCGGTTATCTGTCCCGCGCCGACCTTGGTGTAATGCACCATGTCGGTGAACGACTCCGGAGCGTGCGGCATGGTCGACGCTAAGTCGATGAGGGGACTGCCCGTCTCGGCAGCGACCTGGCGCGTCACGTCGTTGTACCGCGCCAGGACATGCCAGCCAGCGCGGCCGGAGATTCCCCAGAGGCCCGGCAAGCGGGTATCCCCTTCCGTGTCGCCCGCGCGATACGGCTGCGTCAGCAGCACCGGCAGCACCTGGCGTTGCCGCGATGCCGTTACGAGTGCGCGAACCCTAGGTCGTGGACTCATAATGCCTGAGCCAGAGGCGGGTGGCGGCCAGAGCCACGGCTGCCAGGAAGTTGCGGGCGAGCTTGTGGTAGCGGGTGGCGATGCCACGGAAGTGCTTGAGCTTGTTGAAGAAGCGCTCGACGAGGTTGCGTTGACGGTAGATGGCCTTGTCGACGGTGCGCTGGACCTTGCGGGTCCTGTGCGTGGGGATGTGGGCGTGAGCCCCGAGGCCCTCGATGTGGGC